>OLQA01000756.1_pt1 | contig 30762 bp, 25 predicted proteins | sample 1673151 | NCBI WGS metagenome assembly OLQA01 (sample SAMEA3136760, study PRJEB25190) | human gut metagenome | biome: human gut; feature: human-associated habitat; material: faeces | place: Austria | collected 2013
CACGTGGATATTCGAGAAAGGAGGGAATCGGACGAATCTCCCCGTAAAGATATGTTATTAGAGATTAGAGGTTAGAAGTTAGAGATTAGAGGGCAGGTCTGACACATTATTATATATAGTGAGCTCATCTCAGCCTCGCTTGTCGTTAATGTGTAGCTCCTGAAAGGGCGATTATAATGCGTCAGCCCTGTCTACGAATCTGGGACAATGGTTCTGCCATAAGATGTCCTATGAAGTTTTTACCTACATTTGTAAGACTATTGCACTTAACTAGATTTGGTTTGTGCAATGACTGATTATGGCTTGGAAGAAATCGAAAATACAACTTGATAGTGGGGTTTGGGTTGAAGCTCAGGCCCCAGAAATTGTATCTGCAAGCAGAAGCACAGATATCCCAGCTTTTTATGCCGATTGGTTCTTTCATCGACTAGAGAAAGGATACTCTGCATGGATGAATCCGTTTAATGGCAAGAAAAGCTATGTCTCATACGAGAACACGCGTTTTATCGTTTTTTGGTCTAAGAATCCAGAGAATTTAATCCTTCACTTAGATAAGCTAGAGCGACATAGCCCTAAGATAAAGTGCTATATTCAATACACTCTTAATGATTATGTCTCTGAAGGGCTAGAGAAAGGTGTGCCTTCTGTTGAGAGGAGAATTGATACGTTCAAAAGGCTTGTGGATAAGCTCGGTAAGGGTCATGTGGTTTGGCGTTTCGATCCTTTGATTCTTACAGATCAAATCTCTATAGACGATTTGCTATGTAAGATCGCGGGCATTGGAGACCAACTCTATGGATACACAGAGAAGTTAGTGTTTAGTTTTGCTGACATTGATTCTTATAGGAAGGTAAAGAGCAATCTCATTCGCAATAGAGTTCATTACCATGAATGGACTCATGAGCAAATGATAGCGTTTGCCAAACGGCTAGCTGAATTAAATAGTTCCAAAGGCTGGAACTATGAATTGGCTACATGTGGCGAGAAACCAGAGTTTCTGGAGTATGGGATTAAGCCTAATCACTGCGTAGATGACACGTTAATGATTCGCTTTGCGTGGCGAGATGAGGTGCTGATGAATTTTCTTGGCGTAGAGATACGAGTCAAAAATAGCACTCTAAATCTATTCAATGAGCCAGAAGGGATTCCCGAGAATGCAATCATGCTCGATGATGGAGTCCATTATGCTATCAAAAAGAAAAACAATAAGGATAGGGGGCAGCGAGCTTTATGCGACTGTATGGTAAGCAAAGACATCGGGCAATACGATACATGTCCACACCAATGTGAGTATTGCTATGCTAATACAAGCAAAGAGCTGGCTGTGTCAAACTACAAGATCGCTAGAGAATTAGGCTTCGAAAGTGAAACTATAACAGGTAAATGAGGTGTCAAACTATAAAGATAAAATCCTGAGCTTGTCTTGTGTCACCTTGGATACTATCGCCACGGTGTGTGAAGATTTGCTCCCTGATCAATATAAAGAGCGTCCATACGCACTCGCATATAGCCAGGATAAATCTGACAAGAATCGATTTGCTAAAGTATTTAGTCAAGAGAACGAGTTAAATGGCTATGCAGCTGCGTACACAGGTTGGCATAAAGGGAAGCTGCGGATTGCTTTTGATCAGGCTCCTGAAGAGACATTCGTAGGTGAAATAGCAGTAATAGACTGGGCCTGTGGGCAAGGACTGGCTACAATCTTTCTCCACGAGTACCTTGAGGAAAAAGGCTATCGCTGTCAAATTAAAGAAGCTATACTCATTGAGCCTTCAGAGATAGCCCTTGATCGTGCTAAGTTTAACCTTGGGGTCATTGACCGTAAAATCAAAGTCTCTGCGGTTAATAAGAAACTGGATGAGGTAACAGATAGTGACATTAAGCTTTTTGAGAGGCGAAAGGTAATACATCTATTCTCCAATATCCTTGATATAAGAGGGATCAGTCTTAAGCATATTAGCGAAAACCTCCGAGAAAACCTCTCAAAAGACAACTACGTATTCTGTGTGAGTCCCTTCTATAAAGGGGTGCAATGTGTTTACGCTAGCTTTTTGCAGTATTTTCATCGTCCTCTAGATTGGGAGTATTATACGGAGAAGTCTTCAAAGGACGAATTGGGCTTCACTTACTCAATCCAATCTATAAAGCTCTTAGCCAATAAACAGGAGCAAATCATTTGGTACGAATTCTTCCCAGCCTCACAATTTCGAGCATGCTTTGCATTGGAGTGTGTAAAACCTATAGTGGAGGACTATGCTCCTCTGACGTACTTTGATGTATATGCGCCTTATGAACTAGGCGTTAGTATCAGTTATGACGTAGAGCCAATCTATGCTGTACTCAATAACATTATTAGTCGAGGTCTTCCGACTAAGCCGTCCTTAAGAGTCGAAAGGACCCTTGGAGAAAAACTGTCTTGTTCCGAAGCTTCTACTCTTTACGGTGTATTTTGCTTCAACTCACTATTGAGTCATGCTGATGAGCGAAAAATACAAGAGTATGCCGATGCGGCTACCCTAGGCGAAGACTTGCGGATCAACCAATTGCTTTATACACCGATTGCAATAGCACGTGTAGAGAAGGTCTTGGTAGAAGCCTTAATAAGTCAGCGTTTGAATTTACAGAGAGAAGAGTGGAATATACTCATCGAAGAGTGTGACGTCCCATTTGCCAGGCTTGCTATTGAAGACTTTCAGGAACTGTTCGATCATCTTACTGCTTTATCTCAGGATTTTAGCGGTATGAGGCTTCCTCACATCAACCTACAGGTTATATCGAATAAGGACTATAAGGACTCTCCTCTTCTTGGGGGAAACGCCATCTTTGAGTCTACAGAAGAAATTCAGAATACTATCTTTGATCTGGTTATTAGATACTCTTCAACCCCCAAAACGACAGATTGTAACTTTACAGAGTATCAAGTACGTAATGAGTGTTTCTACTGCATATTCCCAGCCACAGAGCAATATGCCGAACGATACATCTATACTACGGATAAATTGGATTATCGTCCTCTAATGGACGACAACAATAGACCAATTAAAGAAACTGCTGATCATCTGAGATACTTCTTGCAGCTACTATTTAGAAAGAAGGATTTCCGTCCAGGGCAACTACCTATTCTTTCTAGAGCCTTACAGAATAAATCGGTAATCGGGCTTTTGCCCACTGGAGGAGGGAAATCACTCACTTATCAACTGGCAGCACTTCTACAGCCTGGTGTTACTCTTGTTATAGATCCGCTTGTCTCACTGATGAAGGATCAGTATGATGGACTTATCAACGCTGGTATAGACTGTTGTACTTACATCAATTCTCAGGTTTCTGAAACAAGAGCAGAGCGTGAGTATGATATGGAGCATTCGAGATATTTGCTAGTCTTTATGTCTCCAGAGCGTCTATGTATTCATAACTTCCGTCAAAGGCTCCGCAATATGCAAGACCTACAGGTCTACTTTGCCTATGGAGTCATTGACGAGGTGCATTGTGTGTCCGAATGGGGGCATGACTTCAGGTTCTCATACCTGCATCTAGGGCGAAATCTATATCAGTATGTTTTGCCGAAACAACCTTCTGGGGATGAACACATTTCCTTGTTTGGATTGACTGCAACTGCTTCATTTGACGTGCTGTCAGATGTAGAGCGAGAGTTGTCAGGAGAAGGCGCTTTCCCGCTAGAAAACGATGCTATCGTTAGATATGAGAATACCAACAGACTAGAACTGCAATATCGTGTAGTAAAGGTCGATGCATCTGACTGCCAAGATAAATGGGCTGTTTATGAAAAAAAGAATGATACGGCTGCTCAGGTATTAAGTGACTCTTTAGCGTGTCTGAAAGAACTAGAGCAACCAGAGAATATCAAACGCATCAAAGATAGATTTCTTCAAAGAGAAAACATTACGGATGACAGTGTAATTGATGATATCAACGCTCGAGACATTAGAGTCTCAATAGATACTCAATGGGCCACTAGAAAAAACAGCGATGCCTCTGCGATTGTCTTTTGTCCACACAGGGTAGGCTCTATCGGTGTTAATGATTCCGTCAAGAAAAGGGGGATTAGAAATGCCATAGCAGCAGGTCTCAAGACACAACGGGTTAGTAGCTACGTGGGTGGTGACGTACTTACGGAGCAAGACAAATTTCTGCAAGGAGAAAGTAGCATAATGGTAGCAACAAAAGCTTTCGGTATGGGGATTGATAAGCCTAATGTTCGTTTTACATTGAACATCAATCACTCTGGCTCATTGGAGGGCTATGTGCAAGAGGCTGGTCGTGCTGGACGAGACAGAAAGATGGCGTTGTCTACGATTATGTATTGTCCTAAAGAGTTTGTTGAGCAAAACAAACGCACTCGTATCTATGAGTCTGTACCAGTAGACTACGGAGTACATCAATTCTTTTACGAAAACAACTTCATCGGGGCTGATTTTGAGAAGTGGATTATGTACTTCTTAATGTCTAAGAATACAAATACCATAGCTGAAATAGGGGAGGAGCGAAAGCAAGTGGAAAGCGTATCAGGCTTTTTAGATAAGCTAATGGCCACCCAACCAGGTGAAAGTGTAGTTTATTATATCTCCTATATCTACAGCTCTGAGGATGTATCTTGGATAAACGAGATGCTTACAAAGAACAATCTACCTCGATTCTACACAGAGAAAGACGATCGGCTTAAAGACGAGTGCGAGCAAAGATTCAGCTTTGCCCGCACAGTGTACAAATATGGCTATGCAGACTATATAGAGGCTCTTCAAAAGGCTATCTATCGTATGTGTTGTGTTGGGGTTATTGATGACTTTACTCAAGACTATCAAAATCAGCGATTTCGTATTGTAACTAAACGAAAAGCCAAAGGACAATACTTCTTAGCTCTAAAGGAATTCTTGATGCGCTACTATACCGATGAGCGAGCTGATATAGAAATCGCTAAAGCGTATGACTTGAAAGGCGACAATGAAATTCAGAAGAGCCTCTCTTTTATTACGGAGTTTGTATACTCCAAGATTGCTATGAAACGGAAACGTGCAATGCAAGATATGGAGAACTTCTGCTATAGAGCTGTTCAGAGCAATAAGAGTTGGTTGGAAGTAAATGAAGATCTCAAGGACGATATTTATTACTACTTCAACTCTAAGTATGCACGAGAAGATTATGTGACTGAGCTTGGAGAAGAATTCTCATTAACTCGAGATACGGATTATGGCAAGGTCTCGTCTTTTGAAGTCCTCTTCAAGTACTTACGCGTTATAGACGATGACGTGATGAGCCAAAGCGATTCTCAAATTGGTAACATTAAGCACTTACATGGTGGTGTCAGATTAATACGTCGTTCTTTAACGGATACCAATCCTACGCTTGACATGCTTAATGCTTACTGCCTTCTGTTCCTAGGTGTTGGTGACAATGAAAAGCTTGCCAAGGAGATGCGTGACAGCTATATAAGTGGCTACAGAGAGTTTAGAGAAAGATCCATTAACGACCTCAATGAGTTCTATATCAATATAAGGCGTTTCAAAGAAGAGATTCAAAAGAAGGGACGTAATATAGTTGATAAGGGGCAGATGAAGCTGATCAATGGCTGGGATGCTGAGGCAGAACTTATGATACATTCATCTTGGGTAAAGATGTTTAGAGAGAAGTTCGTTGGAACCGACAAAGAAGACAATCAAACCAATAACGAAATATAGAGATATGACTGACAATCCTATTTTTGAAATTCTCACTCAACTGGAGAGTGACCTGAAGAGTATCAAGGCTGCCAAAGAACAGGTTGATGAGGTATTAGATGCTGATGGAAAAATCACGAAAAACCTTGCAGAATACTCTCTGCAATTGGCTTCCATTGCTTCTCAGCTTGGCTCTTTGCAAGAGTTTATCAAATCAGAAATGAAGGAGCTTATTTCTGACATTGACTCTGACATTACTGCGCGTTTGGCCGCCGTTGACAAACTGGTGTCTAATATTGCCGACTTATCATCAGAGATTGAAGGCAATGCAAAGAAAGTTGTTTCAAATACAGCCGAGGCACTAGACGAATCCTGCGCTAAAGTTCTCAAAAGCTTTGAAGCTACTAGCCATAGTACTTGGGATCAGTTCTCTAAGCAAGCTTCAGCAAGTGTAGATAAACTTGCTCAAACAGCAGTGGAGATGAACTCTTCCGCCAATGATTTTTCAGGCTCCAAGGTGGAAATGATCCAAAAGATTGATGATCTAGCTAGCAGCTTGCTTGACCTTAGAGACAGCACAAATCGAATTGAAAAAGCTATATCTAGTCTTGCGAACGAAAACGCTAAGCAGGCGAAGGATCTACGGGCTGTAAATGGAAACGTCGACTTAGTTCGATCTGAAGTCAAGAACTTTAAGGCATTATTTCAAGATGCGGTAACGACGATTGAGAAGAAAAACGATCAGACGAAAAACAAGCTCTTAGAAGCTATCGACACAAACAAGAAGATCTCGTTCGGAATTATTGTGTTAGTCATTATAGACATCATCTTGCGTTTCATTTGACACTCGCTAGTACTTGACGAGGAGAAAAGTCCTAAGTTTTACGGAGGAGAGGATCGTGCGGTGGTCACTAATCGCAGGCTGTAGCGTTTCTTGTATCTCTCATTGCGAGGGCTTATCTCTGGGGCTCGTCGATACGCTTGCAGACTACAGGCAGACATTGAGTGCACTAGAGTTCGGGCTCTAGGGGGACTCTCATTACCTTTGCACCAACTATTAGAGACTACTTCCTTGTCATAGCTCGCTAGACGCGGACGGGGCGGGGACGGGCTAGGAGGTACTGCACCCAGGCGTAGAGGAGGAGGTAGTAAGCGATGCAGAGCCAGAGTGGCATGGCGATGGTGAGCTGAGTGGTGAAGTGCTGCTCGATGAGTGTCATCGCACCGCTGGTGAGATCGCTCACGCCGACGAGGAGCAGCGGTAGAAGCTTCGTGGGGAGCCCGAGGGCGAGTAGTCCCATGGTGACAAGCCCCATGATGATGAGCAGCGTGGCGAGAGGTGATAGGAGGAGGTTGGCGAGGAGTAGCCAGACGGCTGTGGTGCCGAAGCTACGTGCGAGGATAGGCCAGACGAAGAGTTGTACGGCTATGGTCGTGACGATGAGGTAGTAAAGGTAGCTGACGATACGGGAACTACTCGGCGTGATGCGTTGGTTGAGTGCGCCCCAGGTGACGAAGATGGCTAGCACCGCTCCGAAGCTGAGCTGCATGCCTACGTCAAAGAGTGCGTAGGGTGAGATGAGTAGCAGGAGGACGGCCGCCTGCGCCCAGACGTTCAGCCGATCGATGGAGCGCCCCAAGAGACGTGCCACAGCAAAGATGGAGAACATAAGCGAGGCGCGGAGTGTCGGGATGGAGAGTCCGCAGACGAAAGCGTAGATCCATACCGCTACGAGGGTCAGGCTCCAGCGCAGGAGGTAAGCGGTGTGGACGTTGCGTATGAGCCGTAGCGGATAGCGTATGAGCCAGTAGATGAGCAGCAGGACGACCCCAACGTGAAAGCCACTGACCGACAGCAGATGCGCGACGCCTACGGAGCGAAACTGTGCCTCTGCGATGGTCCCTTCGGAGCGATCGCCTAGGCAGATGGCACGGAGCGTCTCTCGCTGCAACGGGGTGAGCCGGTCGATCTTGTCTAGCGTGCCTCCGATGCGCTGCTGGAGGGAGTAGGCGCGGTAGCGTAGTTGGTCCCAGCGCGACCAGTGGGTGGTCGTTGGCTCGTTGCAAGGCTCTGCTGTGGAGGCGGATAGCACGCCCGAGACCTTTCGTGAGAGGAGGTAGTGCTGATAGCTTGGCGAGGAGACTTGGTCTAGTGGCGTGAGCCATCCACGAACGAGGTAACTGGTGCGAGGTGTGAGCTGCAGCGAGTCATTATATAGGTATAGCATGATGCGCTGGCCACTCCAGCGAGCTAGGGGATCTCCGCTCGGGTCTGTCGCCTGCTCGATGATAGCCTCGGCACGGGAGCCCTGCTCACGCGCTGTGGGCGGACGAGAGATGGTGACGAGGTAAGTCGCTTCTTTGCTGGGCTGTGGTAGTTGCGCTACCCGCTCTCGTGGTATGGTGGCTAGACAAGCTCCCAAGCAGAGGAGGAGTAGGTACCAAGCGGAGCCCGCGAGGAGCGCTTTGTGCCAAAGCCTAGAGAGGACGAGGAGGAGTGTCGCCACGGCGATGCCGAGGAAGTACCACTGCGCTGCTAGTAGCCCGAGACTACCTAGATAAATGCCCAGCACTAGCGACAGAAGTGTCACCAATGCTGGGCGCATGATTGTGGCGTGTAGCCCTCGGACGAGGTAGTGCAAGGTGGCTTACAAGGCGTGTAGCTGTGCGATCATCTCCTGAGGGCTGGGTGCCTTAAAGACGGCACTGCCTGCCACGAGCGAGTCGGCACCCGCCTCGACGAGCTGGCGACCGGTCTCGAGGTTGACACCGCCGTCAACCTGTATGAGGGTGGAGAGACCCTGCTCTTGGATCATTTTGCGCAGACGCTCGACCTTGCGGATAGAGTGCTCGATAAACTTTTGCCCGCCATAGCCGGGGTTGACACTCATGAGGAGCACCATGTCGGCTTCGCAGAGAATGTCGGTGAGGAGCTCCACGGGGGTGTGCGGATTGAGCGTGACGGCTGGACGCATGCCCGCCTCACGGATAGCCCGTAGCGTGCGGTGCAGGTGAGGGCACACCTCGTAGTGTACATTCATAATGTGGATGCCGAGCTTGGCAAACTGATCGATGAACTTCCACGGCTCGACGATCATCAGATGCACGTCGAGAGGCTTCTGACAGATGGGGCGTATAGCCTCAATGATGGGAAAGCCAAAGGAGAGGTTCGGAACGAAGACACCATCCATCACGTCAATGTGGAGCCAGTCGCACTGACTCTCGTTGATCATCGTGATCTCGTCGGCGAGATGCAGGAAGTCGGCACTGAGGAGGGAGGGAGATACAATAGCCATAGTGAAGGGGTTTTAAGACGATTCGATATTGATGCTTTATTTAATGCGTAGTAGGGTAGTGGAGCGAAGCTTTTCGCCAGCTTGTAGCGTGAGGGAGAGCTGTTGCTCGGGGGCAATGGCGGGAGCCGCTGTTATGGGGATTGCGTTGAGTAGGAGCACGTCGCCCGTGTGAATGGTGAGGCACTCGGAGAGGAGCGAGAGCGCTTGGCAGACTGCTGTACGGGAGAGCGTCCAGCTCTGCTCAGAGAGGGTTAGCGTGTAGTACTCTGCGAGCGTTGTGTCAAGGGGCTGCCAGTCGAGGGCTACGGCACTGCCGTCGTACACCTTAGCACGCTCCCAGGGAGCGCTCGCCTTGCGTAGCTCAGCGAGTAGCGAGCGGCTGGTGATGTCCCAGCCAGCAGCGCATGCCTCGATGTATCGCTCAGCAAAGGGAGGCGCCACGCACTTGCCCGTACGCCCTATCTTGATGGCGAGCGAAGGGATAGCGCACCACTCCGCTTCGAGGTGTGGAACGAAGAAGGGGTAGCCCGGGCGAAGGAGTGCTTCGCCTTTGTAAAAGAGCCGCGACTCGTCGTCTATGCCGTAGACCTTCATCGTCCGCTGTACATCTGCTGGTAGTAGTGCTGGTAGTCCTCATCGGTGATCCCCTTGACCCAGTCGAAGTGGTCGAGGTACCAGTCGATCGTGTAGCCGATGCCCTCAGCAAAGGGGATCGAGGGTAGCCACCCTAGCTCCTGATGAATGAAGGTGGGGTCAATGCCGTAGCGGGCGTCGTGACCAAGACGATCACGAACGAAGGTGATCAGCTGCTCGTTGATTAGTTCGGGCTGAACCTGAGCGCCTAAGATCTCAGAGATACGCTCGGCACGTGCTGGCTCTTTGCTCAGACGATCGTGTAGCTGGTTGATGATGATACGGACTATCTCTAGATTGGTATGTTCGTTGTGCCCGCCGATATTGTACGCTGTGCCAGCTTTCCCCTGAGTCACCACGAGGTGCAGCGCACGACAATGGTCGGTCACGTAGAGCCAGTCACGGACGTTCTCGCCCGTGCCGTAGATCGGTATCTCCTTGCCGAGGAGACACTGGCGGATAACTAGCGGGATGAGCTTCTCGGGAAATTGGTAGGGCCCATAGTTGTTCGAGCACCTTGTCCAAACGACTGGCGCATGGTGCGTGTGAACGGCCGCTTGGCAGAGGAGATCTGCCGAAGTCTTCGCAGCACTGTAGGGACTGCGTGGGTCGAGGGGGGTGCTCTCCACAAAGAAGCCTTCCTTGCCGAGTGACCCGTACACCTCGTCCGTAGAGACCTGGAGCATCATGCGTCCTTCCTGCCATACGGGATAAGAGCCTCGCCCGCTGGTGGTAGACCAATGGTTGCGAATGGTGTCTAGCAAGGTCTGCACGCCGAGGATATTGGTGCGTACGAAGATGGCGGGGTCCTCGATGCTCCGATCGACGTGGCTCTCGGCCGCAAGATTAATCAAGTAGTGCGGAGCGTAGCGGGTGAAGAGGTCGTCCATCGCTTCGGCATCGCAGATGTCTGCCTGCACGAAGATGACCCGCTCGTTGTCGATGAGCGGCTCGATGGAGCGGTAGTTGCCTGCATAGGTTAGTTTGTCGATCAGGACGATCCGCTCGTCGGAGGCGAGGGCTTCGCTCAGGTAGTAAGCGAGGTTAGTGCCGATGAAGCCAGCGGCTCCAGTCACGGCGTAGGTGTGTCGGTATGAGGTCATAGCGTAAAGTGTCAAAAGCGTGATGCGGTGTAGTCGGCTAGGGAGATGCCCCGCAGGTCTTTGTCTGAGAGGATTAGCTCTTCGGGTGCGATGCCCCACGACTCCCAGGGTATCGCCAGCTGTGGGTCGTCATAGCGTATGCAGAGCTCGCTCTCGGGGGCGTAGCCGTTGTCCACTTTGTAGAGAAACTTCGCTTGCTCCGAGAGAACGAGGAAGCCGTGCGCGAACTCTCTCGGGATGTAGAGCTGCCGATGGTTTGTCTCCGAGAGATGATAGCTGCGCCACTGCCCGTAAGTGGCACTATCTCGTCGTAGGTCCACGATCAGATCAATGATCTCGCCCACGACGCAGCGCACCAGCTTCGCTTGGCTCGCTTCACCTCGCTGGAGATGCAGACCACGCAAGACGCCACGGACGGAGGAGGATTCGTTTTCCTGCACCCATGGTCTAGGCGCGACGGTCGCTGCAAAGTCTGCCGTGCGGTAAGTCTCGGCAAAGTAGCCACGCGCATCGCCGTAGCAGTCTGGCTCGATGAGGTAGACGCCCGCTAAGTCTGGGTCCGCTTGGTAATGTATCATTGCTTAGGTCACTCTATATATTATTGTATGACGGTAAACTCGGTGCGACGGTTGAGCTGGTCGCAGACGACTTGCTGCTCTTCGGTCAGCGTGCCGACCCATTCGGCCGTTAGCTCCTGCCCCTCGGGCAACCAGTCGAAGCGCGCCGCCATCCCCTTGCTCACTACGTAGGGACGCTCCTTGCCATAGCCCCGAGCCTCTAGGCGGTCGGCGGCAATGCCCTTGGTGATGAGGTAGTCGACGACACTCTGCGCACGACGCTGCGAGAGCTTCTGATTGTATGCCTGCGAACCTTTGCGGTCGGTGTTACTGCTCAGCTCGAGGCGTACGTCGGGGTTTTGCGCTAGGAGCGTGACGAGGTAGTCGAGACTCTTTTTCCCCTCGGGGCGTAGCGAAGCTCGGTCGAAGTCGTAGTAGATGTCGTGGATCTGCTCCGAGTGCAGGCGCGAAGCTAGGTAAAAGTCGACCAAGTAGTCGGTGCTCTCGGTGGCGCTGTCGGTCACGAGTGGCATGTATTGGTTGAGGTAGTCCGGGTGCGAGGCATGTAGCACGTAGCGGTTGGACCCAGCGATCTCAAGGACGAAAGAACCATCGTCACGTGTCGAAACAATGGGCGTGGCGAGCAAGCCTTGCTCATCGGCAATGCGTACTGTCGCCTGCGGGATGCCGTACCCCTCACGGTCCATCACGAAGCCATCGATGCGTATGATGGTGGCGGGCAATGAGAAGCGGTAGAGGTGTGGTCGTCCACGCTGGTCGCCACGAGTCGAGGAGAGGTAGCCCTCCTCTGCCAAGCCCGACTGCGGCTTCGGAGCGAAGGTGAGAGCGTAATCATCGGCGGGGGAGTTCATCGGAGCGCCTAGATGCGTCACCTGCCACCCTCCGAGCGAGTCCATCTGCGCCTTGTATAGGTCTAGTCCTCCCAGCCCCACACGTCCGTTGGAGGAGAAGTAAAGGGTGCTGTCGCCCACCATCGTGGGGAAGAGTTCGTCGCCAGGCGTATTGATCTCGTTGCCGAGGTTCTCTGGCTTACCCCAGCCATGCTCGCTAAGGGCTATGCGGTAAAGGTCTTTGCCACCCAGACCAGCTCCCTCGCTCACGAAGTAAAGGTATCGTCCCGAAGCGTCAATGGCAGGGTGCGCTGCCATACGTAGCGAGTCCTCCCAGATGGGTACACGCTCGCCTTTGCCCCAGCCCCCTTGGCTAGACTTGGAGGCTTTGTAGATCTGCACGGTGCGGTCGTAGGTGGAGCTTTGCTCAGCGTAGGAATAGTAGAGCGTGTTGCCGTCTGACGAGATGGAGGGGGTGCCCTCATCTTCGGGCGTATTGACACTGCCTGGCACGCTGTCGGGGCGGGACCACTTACCCGCAGCGTCCTGCTTAATCATGTAGAGATTGTTCGTCCCCAGCCCCGTCACCTCGCTCTCCTGTAGCATATCACGGAGAGGCACACGGCTACTGGTGAAGTAGAGTATCGTGCCGTCGGGCGCATAGCAAGGGGCAAACTCGGCATAGGGAGAGATCAAGAGTCGATCCGTCTCGACCGTGTGTCCTGTGGGGTGGGCGAGGAGCGAGTCAGCCTGATGCACGCTCGCCAGTCCTATGCGTCCGAAGTAGTCGTGCGGGTAGTACTCTAGGAATTGCTCGTAAGCTTTGCCTGCCTCCCGCCAGCGTGCTAGCTGTTGTAGCTCCTGAGCAATGCGTAGGTGAAGGATCGAGTCGGGGTAGTCGCCCGAGAGAGCTAGGTTGTAGCAGTTGAGCGCGCGGGGCGTGTTGCCCAGTCGTCGGTAATTCTCCGCTGCTTTGAAAGCTAGATAAGCCCGTCGCTCAGGTTTCTTGCGAGAGGTCTTGCGGTAGAGCGTGTAGTAGCTATCGGCTGCGAGGGCATAGCGTCCCGTATGGTCGTACAGCTCCGCCTTGCTCAGCGTCACACTCTTGCAGCTCATCAAGCTACAGAGCGCCATAGCACACGGGAGTAGCACGAGCAACCAGCGAATATGTGACGACGAGACTTTCATGGTTAAACCGTTTACTTAGCGAAACCCTAGCAACTTGTGTAGCTGTACGCTGAGCCGCCACTCGGGGTGGGCTAAGACGAAGTCCATACAGCGCGCCACAACGGCCGACATCTCTACGCCCGTCTCCTCTACGGGGCTGACGTAGTAACGACGTGCCTCGGCCAGCTGCTCAATGGGTGGGGGTAGGGGAGCGGCTAGTTGTAGGGGCCAGCGCACCTCATCGATGCCGTCAGGGTAGTTGTCTACAAAACGCTCCCGCAGGCCACTTATTGCTTCTGGTTTGGGCGAACAGGTGACGTAGTCCAGCCCACGAGGTACGGGGTGGGTGCCATTTGTCTCGATAGACTGACGATAGCCCTGCTCGTGAAAGAAAGCTGTATGCTCCTCCCGCAGCGCTAAGGTCGGTTCACCACCAGTCCAGAGGATGTCACGGCAGGGGTAGCCCTCCAGCTTTGCCAAAATCTCTGCAGCGCTCATAAGCCGATGCCCCGCAAAGTCCGTGTCGCAGTAGTCGCAGGAGAGATTGCATCCCGAGAGACGCACGAAGAGCATCGCGCGTCCCATCTGTCCTCCCTCGCCTTGGAGGCTGTAGAAGATCTCGTTGACCGGTAGCGACTGCATATTATATAGGTAGTGAGTAGGTAGCGCTGCATCGTGCCGTCTCCTCGACACGGCAGCTGACGAGCGTTACGCCCGTGCCGGCAAGTTGTGCGGGAGCAACCGTCTCGACGAGGTATTGCGCCATCGCTTCGGCTGTCGGATTAAAGGGCACCACGACCAGATCCTCTGGCACCAGCTCCTGTAACGAGGGGAGTAGCGGGTCCTCATCGTAGATCATCATCTTGTGATCCCAATGCTCCTCCAGCCACATGCAGAGGAGCTCTTTGATCACGCCAAAGTCGATCACCCGCCCCAGCTCATCGAGCTGTGCTGCGGAGCAAGTGAAGTGTATTCGGTAGTTGTGTCCGTGTAAGTGGCGGCACTTCGACTCGTGTCCCACGACACGATGTCCCATGCTTATATCGTGATATCTCTCTACTGTCGTCATAGTTAAGTGTCACAAAGGTAAGGAAAAAGAAGACTGTCGCAAAGATCCCTCGCCCAACGAAGCCCCCGCAAGTCTCCTACAAGAGGCTGATGGGTAGTGCTTTGACACAGCTTTCTTTATGCTAACCCTTGGGACTGGATAGCAGACTCAATAGGACACCTCAACCCATAGCCAATAAAGCGACCCTAGCAAGATCGCAATCGTTAGGGTGAGGAAGATTGCTTGCTTCCTATTGAATGAGCCGTCAGCGCTATGGCAACGTAAGAGCTCCAGAGCCCATCCAGTAAAAAGTCCAGGCAGGAAGGTGTTACCTATAAGTTTATATCCTAGAGGTACCCCGACCTCGTACAGTGACAGTGAAGACAAAGCCACTAAAGCAACAAGTGATAGCACAATCAATAAGACCCCGTCACAGATATCTGCGCACTTTAGTTTAGAGGTGAGCGAGTTCGATCGAGTCTTCCCCCTTTTGAGATCGTTCCAAGATAGCCCGAACAAGCGTAGGGTGTTGAGTCCCCTCGCTAGTGTATAATATGGAAGTAACAAAAGAAAAAACAGTGCCATAACTTAGGGATAGACTTACTGACAGATATCGATCTCTTTCGTTGCTCGGTAAAGGTAAAAAAAAACAGACGTAAGAGGAGTTGTACCCATTTCCTCAACAGGGCTGACGCATTATATATAATGAACTCATCGACCTCTCTACTCCTCGATTGTCGTTCATGTGTAGCCCCTGCAAGAGCGATTATGATGCGTCAGCCCTGGCTAGGCAAATTCGATGCTGAATCGTTACGATAATTTAGAACTGACTACATATCGAAACGGCTCCGTGTCGGGGAAAAGTGATTTCCACGTGGATATTTCAAAAACTCCACGTGGAGAATAAAAAATTCTTCGGAGGAATGAAATGAAACTTCGGAAGAATCAAATGAAACTTCGGAAGAAATGAATCACGCCCACGTGGAAAATAAAAAACATCCACGTGGAGATTTGAGATTCCCCACGTGGATATTCGAGAAAGGAGGGAATCGGACGAATTTTCCTGTAAAGATATGTAATTAGAGATTAGAAGTTAGAGGTTAGAAGTTAGAGGACAGGGGTGACACATTATATATAGTGACCTCATCTATGCCTTGCTTGTCGCTCATGTGTAGCCCCTGACAGAGCGATTATAATGCGTCAGCCCTGATTTCCTCAATTCGTTAGCCGCTATTGGTGTATATTGTTTTATTGTGTTGAACGTGTGATAGATACGAGTTTCAAAAATAGTTTCCCTCTTGTAACTTTTAGTTCCAAGGGAGGAACTTTTCAATCCCTACGTAAGGAATGAAAAATAGCCACGTAGGGATTTCGAATTTCCTACGTGGCTATCATCTATAAGTGCTACTTAAGGGTGCAGCCTTTGCGACCCGTGGATCGCTATGCGGGTTAGAGCTTGACGCTCACTCGCTGCCCCTCAGGCGACTGGATCGTGAGGAGGTAGGGTGTAGCAGACTGCTCGGCTACCAGAGGGATCGTGACGGAGCTCGTGGACGTAGAGAACTCTTGCAGCGTGCGTCCCTCCATATCGTAGAGTGTGATGGTGCTGTGAGGCTCTAGCGAGTCTAGTCTGATCGCTCCAGGTAGACGGCTACAGGTCGGCATGTGCGACGAGATAGGCGTGATGCCCACGGGCGAACCTTCGTAAGGCTCTCCAATCCAGTCTTTCGTGTCTCCTGCTAGATCGTAGACAGCCCATCCGAGGCTCTTGGCATGAGCTACAGCATCTACGTTGCATACATTGCCCTCATGGTCGCTATGCGTGTCGATCACTTGAATGGTCGGCTCGGGGATGTCTAGCTCGGGATTAGCAACGGGTGCTGCGTGTTGCAAGGTGCTAAAGGCCTTGGTCATAGCCTGCTCTGAGATCTGATTGTTGTAGAGCTCTATGAACCACAACTTGCTACAATTGGAGAAGTCTATCCCCTGCAAGTTGTTATCTGCTAGCCAGAGATCTTCTAGTGGTAGACCTGCCGGTATCATGATCGAGGATATCTCATTGCGGTACGCCTCTAGAGTCTTGAGTGCTGTGGCGTGTGTTAGGTCTACGTTGGTTATTTTGCGGTCTTGGATGATGAGTTGGTCTATCTTGCCATAGATTGTAATCTGAGGTGATGTGACCTGAAAGGATACTAGAAATTGTCCTGGCTCATCAAGGTCATCTTCAGGATTGCTGGCCATCTCTTCTCTTTGAAACTGACCATCGCCATTCTGATCGACCCAGACGCCATGCTCTATAGGACGTATGACGAATGAGATTTCGTCAGCACGCTCTATGGCGGTGGTTAGGACGATGCGGTCACCATCGGTAGAGACTGGCTTGAAGGGATCCTGCCCAAGGACTGGGAGTGCCAGTAGCGAGAGGAGGCTGATGAAATATGTGATATGATGTCGAGACATAGTTGATGTATTTAGTGTGTAGTGGATGGCGTGGCGTGTCTCCTCTAGGAAACACGCCACACGTGGATTACAGCTCTGACCTAGATGTGGTAGATCTTAAAGCTCTCGCCTCCGATGTTGAGTATATAGGCTCCATCGGGATAGGCGGTCATCGCTATTTGGTACTGACCGCTAGCGTCTAGTATCCCTGATGTTAGCAGTAAGCCGGTCTCTGAGTATAGGGCGTAAGGCGCACCAGCATTGCCAGCCAAGACTAGGGCATGAGTAGCCCCGTCATAGTAGACAATGGGGGTGTCTGGGAGCAACTCTTGGATTGCAGAGGGAGAGCCTTTGTAAGGCACGCCTGTCCAGGACTGCTTGTCCCCGTGGAAGTCGTTGACCTCCCAGTTCTTATCTAGAGCGACTTTGACGGCATCTACAGAGCAGACGTTTTTCTCATCAGGAATGGTCGTGTCGAGTGCTATGACGAGTCCTTTCTTCTTTGCAGTACGATCGGGGAGACTCTTCATCAGGGCATTCATCTGTCCCTCTCCGATTTGATTGTAGAAGCAACGGATGTCGTTTACCTCCTTACATGCAGAGAGGTCTAGCGATGAGATTTTATTTTGAAAGCAAAAGAGCGTTTGTAGTCCTGTGCTGCCAGAGAGGTCTAGACGCTCTATCCGATTATTGAAGCACTGGATCTCTTTTAGCTTAGGCATCTTGGTGACCTCGAGCCCGGTGAGATCTAGTCCTCCAAAGCGGATCGCATCTATGGGACCATAGATTGTGACGTTCGGCTTGACAAGGACGACGATCATGATGTTTGTCTTGCCGACGTTGTCCTTGGCTCTGCCCTCGCCTCTGTCGCAGATGCCATTGCCATTGACATCTACCCAGACGGTCTCATCGTGTGGCACGAAAGCTATACCTAGACTAGAGCCGGCGGGTAGGTCGGTCGTCAAGGTAATACGAGGTCCATCGATAGGTGCTGGCGTCACTTGAGCACGCAGATGGGTGCTGAGTGGTAGCAGTAAGAGTAGTATGAGGGGTATGAATCGTGTAGCTAGTTTGTTCATAGCTTAGTATATGCTTTATTGTTGTGAGAGATAAACTTATAGGACTTGCAGTGTGGCTGTCGCTCCGCAGTGGGTGATGATGTAGCTGCCTGCAGGTAGTGCAATGGGGTATGTGGTGGTCTCCTGATCCCCGGCGAAGGAGGCTAGGAGGGCACCCGAAAAGTCGTAAATCTCTATAGGCTGATCGAGGGTAGTACCTATGAGGACAAGTGTCGAGCCTGAGTAGAGGGCTCTAAGCTCCGTCTGAGAGGGTGCTACGCCTGTGATTGCCGTGGGCTCTCCTAGGTACTTGACCCAGTCTCCACGAGACTTGTCCCAGGCCTGCACGTTCCAATACTTACCGTCAGCTATGGCAGCCTGACGGTCGGTCATATAGTTCTTTTCGGTAGGCTCATTGAGCGTGTAGACATATAGTTGGCCTTCGTTGAATTCGCCTTCGCTACGCATGGGTAGCGCATTGACAATGAGGTCCATCGCCTCGTCTCGTATCGCATTGTGTGCGACACCGACGTAGTAGAGATGCGGCTTCTTGGTGATGTCTAGACGAGTCAGATCGTTGGAGATGACCTCTACCAGCTCCAGGTCGGGCTGGTGCGACAGGTCTAACTCAGTAAACCGATTGTTGCGCCCCTCGAAGCTCTTGAGCTTGGAGAGTGCCGATAGGTCGATCTCATCCAGCTTACTATAAGGTACGCCTAGGTAGGTGAGCTGTGTCATACGACTGACGTCGATCTTGGAGAGCCGCCACCTACGCAGTATGATCTCGTTAAAGTTGCCATAGATCCTAAAGGTCTGTGCCGATAGGGTTACGGTAAAGTTCTGTATACCTTGATCAGGCTGACCGTCTACGGACTTTAATCTGACCACTTCGCCTTCGTCTTGCTGACCATTGGCGTTGAGGTCGATCCAAGCATCTTTACTGACTGAGATCTCTACCTTATCCCCTGCGTTGAGCGTCGTGGTGAGCTCTAGGTAGCGGTTGGGGTCAAACTCCTCTTGTCCATAGCTGGTTGTGGCTATGAGGGGTAAGATCAGGCATAGGAGTAGTGCCTTGTGTGTAATTGTCTTCATTGTTGGTGTACTTACTGGGTGGTTAGGGTATGATGACGAGACGTGTCATCTCGCCGACTCTAAGCAGGTAACGCCCAGAGGGTAGTGTGAGGTGTGTGGGACGTGACTCCTGAGCTGCGAAGCGATAGAGTGTCTCGCCCTCTATAGTATACAGAGCTACGTCTGCCTGTGCGCTCTCGGGGAGCAGGGTGATGCCTGTCTCGTCAACAAGGCAGAGGCTCTCGGTGCTACCTACAGACTCTATGCCGACATTGATGCTACAGCCAGAGCCATCGCCGAGGATGTCTATCGTCCAGCCCTTGTCAGCAGCGAAGTAAGACTTACTTGTCGGAGCTCCTGGGTTGGCTGCGATGCGGAGTTGTCCGCCTTGCTCCTTCTCAGGGAGAGCTACGCAGAGACTGTCGATAGCGCAGGCTGAGAGTTTGTTCTTGACAACGGAGACTAGCTCTAGCATGGGCATAGATGAGGCTAGCTGTAGAGACTGCAGCTGATTGTTGTCGCACTGTAGCTCACGGAGGTTGGGAGCTCCAGAGAAGTCTAGTGCAACGAGCTTGTTGTCAAAACTGTAGAACTCCTGGAGGCTAGGCAGATCACCGATCTTGATCTCTTTTAGTCCGCAGTCAGAGCAGAGTAGCGTGACGAGACTTGAGAGCGTGGTGATGTCTAGTAAGCCGAGGTTAGGGTTGTGCTGTAGCGTCAGCTTGTCCAGACGCACACACCCCTTGAGATCTATGTTGTAGAGATCGTTTTGATAGCAGTTGAGCGTCTTGAGACTCTTACAGCCACGCGCCTTGAGTCGCTGTACGGGAGAGAAGGAGGAGTCTATGAAGGTGAGCTTCTCGCATCCAGAGACATCAATGTCTGTGATCCCAGTACTAGCGCAGGTCAATCCCATCAGTGCTTTGCAAGAGGAGAGATCGAGTGCGGTGAGCTTCTTATTCATCTGTACGTTTATCTCGTAGAGCTTAGTGCAACCAGAGATGTTGACCTTGGTGAGATCGTTCTTGCCACAGACGAGCTTGAGCAGGTTGGGACAGGGCGAGCAGTCTAGCTCACGGAGTACGTTGTACCCGACATTGAGCTCTTGAAGTGCTGGCGTCTCAGCCAGAGATAGCTCGGAGAGATTGTTTTGCATTAGGGAGAGAGACTTAAGACGATCGCATCCCTTGAGGGATAAATCGTTAAGTCCGCATGAAAAAGCCGATAGTTCCTCTAGAGACTTCATACCATCGACTTTTATCTGGAAAACCTTTTGGGATATTATCTTGGCCGATACAAGCTCTCCATAGATCGTAGCCTCATTAGTTGCTGAAGATACTGAGAGGGTGTAGTCCTCGCCCGCAGGTACTTTGTGCGGAACGAGAGTGCCTCGGTGCTCGTCGACATATATGGTTGCTTCCTTGTCGCCTACCGTGATGACCATCGATAGGGCGTTTTGAGGAATGACCTGTAGCTCCATCTTAGGGAGACTCTGCACGTCCTGTGAGAAGGCTCTCTGTGGCAGAAGAGCCACAGAGAGTAGTAGGGCTAAAGCCCAGAAGTTGTGTACTATATTCATATTAGTCGTAGACAGCGTTGTATTATTCCTTGACAAGCGTCATAGCGGTGCTTGCGCTGTCGGCAGCGATGCCCGTTACGACATATAGTCCAGCTGGTAACTCAGAGAGGTCTACACGGCTAGCACCCTCTAGAGAGCGGATGAGCGTACCCGTGGCATCGTATATAGCTACGCTTGTGTAGCATGTCGGGATCAGTAGCTCCTGAGAGTTGCTGAGGTAAATGATCTGCTCAGTGTGAGCTACTGGCGTGTCGATGGCTACATCGTCAGAGCCTGCGTACTCGTTCTTACCAGCGTTGGCACCATTTTGGAAGTCGTAGCAGATCCAGCCCTTCTCGGCAAGCGTTGCTACCGCCTTCTTGGTGACTACGTTGCCGTCCTTAGGCTCGAGGGTCGTATCGATACCATAGAACGCCTTCTTCTCAGCCTTCTCATTCTGTGGCAGTGAGCTGACGGTCTGTAGCATCTCCTTGCTTTGGATCTGATTACCAAAGAGGCTTACCTCTCTAATGACTTTGCAGTTGGTGAAGTCAATAGCAGAGGCAATCTTGTTATTGTAGCAGGTGAGCTCCTCAAGGTCGGCGCATGCCTTTAGGTCTAGAGATGTGAGCTGGTTGTCTGCACAAAGAAGGTTGGTCAAGTCCTCTGAGTGCGTCAAGTCAAGCTTCGTAAGCTTATTGCCCGTACAGTCGAAGTACTTGAGCTGCTTAAGCATCGAGACGTCTAGCTGGGTCAGCTCGTTTTTACCGCATCTGAGTTGTACCAGATCAGGAGTCTTGGAGAGGTCTAGCTGGGTGAGCTTGTTCTTGTTGCAGTAGAATCGGAAGAGGTGTGGCGTGTATGACAGATCCACTGCTGTAAGCATATTGCCATGTAGTGTGAGTGCTCTGAGCTTGCCGTTTTTGCTTAGATCTATCGTTGCAAGCTTATTGTCAGAGGCGTCTAGTATCTCTAGATTTGGGCACTGGGATATGTCGAGAGCTGTGAGGCTGTTGGCATAGCAGAAGAAATTCAGCACATTGCCATATACTGTGATGACCTTCGCCTCGTGCGGGAAGTGTAGGCTCTTGTTGAAGACCGTCACCTCCTCGCCTTCGTCGTACTTTCCATTCTCATTTCGATCGATCCAGACGGACTTCTTGTCGTCATTGTTTCTCATCTCGATCTGCAGATCCCACTGGCCTGATGTGGCGTCACTCGTTAGGACGATCTTAGGCTGGTCTGTGACGTATGGAGAGAGCGGCATATCCGATGGTCTGAGAGGGTTGAGACCACCCTTCTCGCCGGCTTTGTAGTCGTAGGGAGCCCAATTCTTGTCCATGGCAGCGTGTAGCGTCTCGTCGTCATAGGGGTTGAGCTCGCTCTTTTCGTAGCTGTCGATTAGGATGAGGGTGCCCTCTGCTAGACCCGTGCGGTCATTGAGCTCCTGGACAAACTTCTTGATACCATCGAGGAGCAAGAGGTTGTTGTGTATGTCGATGTACTCTAGCTGCGGAGCTTTAGGCATTTTTAGCGTCTTAAGCTGAGTCTTGTTGCAGACGAGCTTCTTGAGGTTGTTATTTTCAGATATGTCTAGCGTCAGGATCAGAGAGCCACTAGCGTAGAGCTCCTCAAGATTGGGGAAGCCAGCCACATTGAAGATGTCCAGCTTTGTATTGCTACAGTTGAAGATTTTCATACTCTCCGACTGCGGGCACTCTACATAATTAAATGTAGATCCAGAGAAGTCAAGCTCCACCAGGTTGGTCAGGTTAGATATCAGTAGCCCACCAGCGAATTGAGGTATCTGGTCGAGGCCTCGTAGGTAGAGGTACTGAAGAGCTGTGTTTTGAGACAGGTCTATAGACTGAAACGGGTTTGCCGAGCAGTCTAGGAGTGTGAGCTGAGAGAGTGAGGAGAGAGATAGGGAGGTGAGGGCTCCGTTGTTGCACTTGAGCTCCTTGAGTCCATCAGGGATATCTAGGCCACTCAGACTTTCATTGTAGCTACAGTCTAGCTTGGTGAGTTCTTCATTGGACGAGAAGTCGGGCCACTCGCACTGGTTGTAGCTCATGTTGACCACAGAGAGGCTCTCGCAGTTTGACGCATCAATCTCCTCGAGGTTGTTGTGCGACAAGTCAATCTCGATGAGCGAAGTAGCCTGCTCGAGGTTTACCTCTTGAATGTTGTTGTTCGGAGCAGTGAGCTTCTTGACCGCTCCGTAAATAGTGAGTGTGGTCGCAGCGGTCGTCTGCTCAGCTAGCTGTCCGGAGGTGAGTAGCTCGTTGTCGTCCTTCTGTCCGTTGCCATTCCAGTCGGCCCACACTTCGGTGTCGGCCTCCACAGTGATCTTCCACTGGTTTTGCTCAGCGGCTGCGACGAGCGTGATCTGCTCTTGAGCCTTGAGAGCCCCCATAGATGGAATGAGCGCAAGCGCTGTCAGTAAGCTCCCGATGAGCATTCGTCGAGCTTTGATTAATGATTGCCAAGTAGTAGTTTTCAAACCCATAGCGTTGTTATTATTTAGTGTTTGTAGATTCGTTGTTGTCGTTCTTTTTTAAGGGGTATAAAGCTCTGTCTAAGGGGGCTACCTTTAGGAGGAGAACGGAACCGCAAATATAGAGAATAATTTTTTGAAGTGCAATAGTTTCAGAAATTTGCGCCCGCCAATCTTACGAGCTTATGAAGGCTTTGGCGTTAAAAACGACAATTCTGCGATATCCAGGAGGAGAATCTCAAATATTTAGTGGCGATTTGAGATTCTCCACGTGGGGATTATCTCATCTTCAAAGACTAGGGGGAGGTCTTGGGTAGATTGTCGTGCCACATTCGTTATGCACGGTCTCTCCACGTAGCGCAAAAAAAGGTCACGGACTGCGATCCGTGACCTTTCTATGCTTAGCTATATGAGGCGGTCGGGTGATCGACGCACTCTTTTAGATCATTTACTCTACGAGGACGCGGACGCAGTCGCTCCCTCTCTTAACTATACAGACCCCTTGCGGCACTGATATGCGTTGCTCCTCCCCACGGAGGTAAAGGGTGGTGAGTAGTTGGCCATTTACGTCATAGAGTTCCACGGTATCACCTGCGTTGGTCCCATAGATGGTGAGTTCGCCTCGTCCGCCGATGACGTGGAATTTGTCGAGATAGGTCTCGCAGATACTAGTCTCGGGTAGCGCTTTGATATTTGGTGCGAATAGTCGCCAGTGTGGTGCCTCAGCGTATGCCTTTTCGCTACCTGCTGGTACGTACAGTATGCAGGAGCCTCCGATAGCTGCCGTGCTGACGTTTTCGAATACGTAGGTGCCGATAGCATCTCCAGTCAAGGGCTCAGGGATATAACAGTAGATTTGTCTAAGCTTGCTACAGGCATAAAATCCATCATTACCGATACGCTCTACACTAGATGGTATGGTCATAGTAGATAGCTTGATACAACCATAGAAGGCACGAGCCGTGATCTCGTGTACAGAATTGGGAATGATGTACTCGCCACTCTTGCCTGAAGGGCACAGGATTAGTATGGAGGCATCCTTGTTGTATAGCACGCCATCGATACTTGAGTAGGAGGGGTTCTCCTTGTCCACGTTGATAGCCTCTAGGCTGGCGCACGAAGTAAAGGCCAATGCACCAAGCTTAGTGACCCCTTTAGGTAAGGTAATGGTCTGGATGCCATGACATCCGAGGAATGCTTTCTTGCCGATGCTCTCTATAGTGCTAGGTAGGGTGATACTAGTGATTTTATCACACATATAGAAGGCTTGGTTGGCGATCCCTTTTACCGTGTACTCGACATTTTCATGGGTTACTTTCTCAGGAATTATGAGAGCGCCCTCGGGCTTATTCGTGTAGCCTCCACGGGGCTTCTCTGATGTGACATAGACTTCAGACTGCTCCTGATTGGTTATCTTGTAAAACAGTCCATCAGCGTCAAAGTCGTAGATAGGTATTGCTGCGTGCAGCCCACTAGTGGTCACGAACAATAAGGAGATTAGTGAGAGTAAGAGCGTTGCTTTTTTCATACGTTAATTCTTTTAGTGGTTATGTCTATTGCAAATATACATATTTGTAACTAAATAGCAAGGCTCTCGTAAAGTCGTTTGAGTGTCATGTCGACTGTCGTGTCGCCTTCGCTATGCTTGTTCTCTCCACGTAACGCAAAAAAAAAGGTCACGGACTGCGATCCGTGACCTTTGTAGAAGATGCTTAGTTGTGATAAGCCTATTGCATAGTCAATAGACTCATAGAGTGTCGGCTCGTAGGGGAGTTGATGTGCGGGCGGGAGAGGTTAGAGGCTAGAGGTCGAGGGGCTGGCCGGTGGCGACGTTGACAGCGACCTGTGCGAGGCGCACAGCGACGAAGGTCTCGATGTACTGCATCTCCGACTCGAGCCAGTTGCGCTGCGCTAGTGAGAGCGTCTCGAGTGTGACGACGCCCTCCTTGTGTCCCTCGGTCGAGAGGTCGAGGTTGAGCTGTGCATCGGTGCGGATCTGCTCCGTCTCGGCATAGCGGGCGAGTGCCTCGGTGAGTTGCCGTGAGGCCTGCTCGTTTTGCATTTGGATAGCACGCTCAGCGTCTTGTAGCTCTAGCTGACGTACCTGTTGGCTGGCAAGTGCGGCAGAGCGACTCTGCCAACCTTGGTAAATGCCCGTGATAGGGATCTGAACGGCTACACCGACCATCCAAGTAGTGCCAAACTGCTTCTTAAAGCCATCCATAGGATTGGGCGACATGGTGAGTAGCTGTGCCGTGAAGCCTACCTCGGGGAGCATCTCGCCGAGAGCCATCTTAGCGCGTCTCTGCTCCGCCTCGACAGCGAGGTTGGCTGCTTTGAGTTCGACGCGCTCCATCGGATTGACCGTGCTGTATAGCTTGGGTTGGCATGGATCGATCGGTTGCTGGCTGGCGAGCGTGAAGTCGGGAGTAAGCTCTATGGCTTGCTCCGCTGGGATACGGCACTGATGCTTGAGTAAGATGAGCAGAGCCTGCAATCCCTCTCGTAGCTTGCCCTCTTGGAGCTTGGCGTTGTTGCGGTTGACCCGTACGGAGACCACCTCACGATCAGCTACGACTCCTTGCTCCTTCATGGCTGAGACGTCAGCGAGCGTTTTGTCTAGCATGTTGTTGAACTGTGTGATCGCCTTGAGCTGCTCCTGTAGCTGTACTGCCTGCCAATAGGTCTTGGCGATCTGCTCCTCCTCGCCACGCTGCTGGATGGTCCACTGGTACTCGGCTGCTTGCTCGCCGATCTGCGCTAGGCGTACCCCATTGTAGATGCGTCCACCGGCGAAGATGGGCTGACGTAGCGAGAGGGAGCCGTAGAATATGTGTCCTAGCTCGAGGCTCATCTTGTCATCGAGCCAAGACTGCACTTCGCCTAGAGAAGGCACGCCTGGTAGGTTGGGCATCTGCATGGGTGGAAGCCAGGAGGAGATGTCGACGGAGAAGGGCTTAAGCTTGGCTGGTGTGTAGAGCCATCCGCCTGATAGCGATACTTGCGGGAAGAAGTTGCTCTGCGCTTTGAGCCGTGTGGCGTGGGCTGCTTGTCGCTGTGCCTCTAGCTGTGCCGATGGCGCGGGACTCTCTCGGTGGTAGCGGATGCAGTCGTGTAGCGACAGCGTGAGTGGCTCCGCCTGTGCAAAGAGGGAGCCAGTGAGTGTGCAACTGAGGACGAGTGCGAGTAGTCCTCGTAGGGGTGTCGATAGAGCTCTCATCATAGGGTAAAGGTGGTGTGTCCGATGCGATGTCCATCGGCAAAAATGTCTGCTCGGTAGCTCCCTGAGAGGAGTGCCTGCGTAATCTGATAGTAGATGGTGACGGGAGTATCCTCGCCTGTGTACTCGATGCTCTTGGAGGCTGTCGCCTGGAGGGTCTGCCCCTCGAAGCTAAAGGCTCCGCCAGAGCCACTCATCGGCATGTCGTTGGGGTTGAGGATGCGAACGTAGATCGCTTTGTTGCCGACGGGTGCGGTGACATTCTTTTTGAGCGTAAAGGATACCGCCAGCGTCTCCACTTTGTCTATGCGTGAGGTGCGCTTGCCACGGCTATTGAGCGGAGAGACGGAGAGCCCAGAGAGGTCTAGGCGGGCTGCTATGGCAACTTGGTCAGATAGTGCAGCCTTCTCCTGTGAGAGTCGTGAGGCCTCGCTGCTGATGCGTGAGTAGTCCTCCTTGACCTGCTGATTCTCGGCTACGAGTCGCTCATTGGTTGCATGGAGTGAGTCGATCTGTACGATGTAGCTGCGGAGTAAGGCTCGGAGCGTATTGATCTCTCCCGTTAGCTCACTGATGCGCTTGGCATTGGATGCCTTGACGGTGGCCAGCTCTTGGCTTAGCTGCTTGACACGCTCCTGCTCACTCTCCAGCTGAGCGAGTAGCTCGTCATTGTCAAAGGAGAGACTTGTCTCGCCCGATGCTGAGGCGAGCTTCTCGTACTGGAGCTGATACTGCGCTGCCAGCTCGTCCAGCTCTTGCTGCATGCGTTGCTTCTCCATATCGACCAGCTCGCTCTGCACGCTTTGCATCTGCTGTCGCTCACTCCTTATATATAGCCACGCTCCAACGATGACGAGGAGCACCACGAGGACAGCTCCAGCGATGATATACTTGATATGCTTATTATCTAGTCTAGCCATGGGGTGATCTTACTTGATTCTTTTCAAGATGCCCCTCCGTGTCAATTGATAGGATTGGGGCGATATGCTGATGAGTTGCTTGATGCGCTTGACCTCCTCCTTTGTTGTCCAGCCCTCTAGAGAGGGAGTGGCACTGATCCGGACCTTTCGTCTACCTTGCTCTGTGTCAAAGGTTAGTACGATGGGCATCTCGGTCAGTGATGACAAAAGAGCCTCAGAGGGGGAGGGATCGGACTCTTTTTCCTCGGAATGTATGAGCCAGTCTGTGTATGGGATGGTCGCATCTAGCACCCACTGCTTCTCTTGCTTGGGTAAGAAGGCCATGAGCTGACTCACACGATAAGGTCGCTCGAGGGTCGTGATCTGTAGTATGGGTCGCTCGCCCTGCGTGCGCCAAGGGGCGAGTAGTAGCTCGTAGGTGAGTAGACCCGATATGGAGATCGTGCAGCGGAGATGTGCCTTGTCTATCCGCATCTCTAGAGACTCCTGAGCTTTGGTCTGTAAGGTGACAGTGCTCTCGGGGGCGTCTAGAGCTTTCTGTATGAGTTGCTCCCAAGCACTGTCGCTGATGGCGGGAGCTACGCCTAGAGGGCGCTCGAGGATAGGCTGGTAAAGTTGCTCTAGCTCGGCTCGCTCCTGCGCTACGAGCGGACGACAAGCGAGGAGCAGCAAGAGAGTAAGGAGATATCTACATTTGAAGTGCATAAAGCTTCAGAAAAAGTGCCACGCAACGAGAGACTTAACCTGCGGCGGGACGGCTGCACACTCCCGATGAGATGTCGCGCCTCTCGCTACGCCCCGCAAAGATAATGAAATAAGCGATTGGTGCCTCTTGTGGCACTAGCGTCTCTAAGTCAGAAATGTCTAAGGCTGGCAGGTGCGAAGCTGGAAGGTGGGTAACAGGGTAGCGGCAGCTAAAGAGAGCTCATCAGAGAAAGAAGCGAAGAGGCTTAAACTTCTTGCGAAGAAACCCTTTTGCTATACCGATTCCTACGGTCCATAGTATTGGCTTGGCGAGAGACATCGTGGTGTCGAGGATGCGTCGTGTCGCTCCGTGAGTCGCCGTTCCATCTTGATCGCCTTGTGTCAGAGAGCTGTAGGTCGATTGCTTAGAGCCTCCCGTCAGCTTAGAGAGTAGGGAGTTCCCCTTGCGCCGCTGCTTACGTGTGGATGGTGTGAGCAGGCGACCTAGTAGAGAGCCTGGAGGCGCGATCTGCTCTTTTGCCTCATTGATAAGTGCTTTTTTGATGCCCAGCCCTTTGATATATCCCAGCTCTCTCTGCCAGGTGCGCTCAGCGATCACTAGATCAGCCTCGGCAAGTTTCTGACGTCTCTGGAAGTCTTGATATGATACTCTTTTCTTCATGTTAGATGGTCAGGTTAGCGGGTTAGCGTGGTGGGTCCTTCGTCGGTGGGTGTGATGGCTTCTTTGCCTTCATTAGCTGTGTAGCTCGAGTCCTCCACGTCTGATGGCATAGGCTGTGGACGTAGCTTGTCGTCGAGCTTGCTTAGCGAGTCGTATATCTTGCGATAGATGCTGGTGCTGATGGTGCGTACGATGACTTTGCGCAGTAATAGCGTGATGACTACTAGTAGTAGTAAGACTCCAGCACCTATGAGGAAGCTCCATCCCCAGCCCAGCTCCAGCCAAGTGTTGATCCCAGCTACTCCAGCGAAGAGTAGGAGTATGATCACAAACGGCATGAGCGACAATACTAGAAGTATCGTGAGGAGATTACCAGCGAGCTTCATGCCCGCGTCGGTGCTCGAGTAGATTGCTCGGCGAGCGTACGCCTTGAGGTACTCCTTGGTGTGATGGATAAAGCGAGATATCTTGAAGTCTTCCATAGGGTGTTAGAAGTTAGATGTTAGAGATCAGAGGATAGAAAGCAAAAACAAAAGGGTAGCGTACTCATCTGTCGTCGGTGACCCGTGGTCCCCTTGTGCGGATGAGCGTGCTACCCTTTTAGTTCTCTTGAGTCTGTATTGCTCAATGGAGATTGTCTCAGTTTGAGAGCTTACTTGACTGCCTTTTTAGCTTCCTCGACAGTCTCTTTAGCTTTGCTGGCTGTCTCCTTAGCCTTTTCCATGGTTTCGTCGAACTGCTCCTCAACCTCCTCGGCAAACTTCGCGCCACGCTTTTGTAGCTTGTCGCGATAGGTCTCAAAACGATCCTTAGCCTCATAGTATCCCTCTACGAGCGAGTCGCGTGTGCGGTCTGCCGTGGTGCTGAGGTCGTCATAGAGACGATCACGCTTGTCACGGTCAGAGAGGTAAGTGATGGCTGCACCGATAGCAGCACCGAGGGCAATGCCTAATGCTATACGTCCTGTGTTATTCATATCTGTTCTGTTGTTTGATTTGTGAATATAATTTGTCCTTGCTTATGCATTCTCTAGATCGCATCTGACGATCTAGAGAGTGTCTCGATGTACTCCCTTACTCCTATTTACTATATAAGAGTAAAAGTAGGAGAAATCACCTCGACACTCTAAAGGTACAAAAAAATAGTCATACGACAAGCCGAAGGACCGATTAACTTTCAGTTAAACGCTCCTTCTACTTGTTGTTAGATACGCTCTAGGACTAGCTCGATGAGTCCGTCAATGCCTTGCTTGTAGTTGGTATTCATATTCAGGTTCTGACGCCCTGCGATGATGTAGCAGACAGTCAGCGTGTCGTGTCCGAGGAGGCTACCGATACCACTGAGGGCAGCCGACTCCATCTCAAAGTTGGTGATGCGCTGTCCTTGATACTCAAAGGCCTCGATCTTCTGATTTAGCGTCGGGTCAGCAAGTGGCAGGCGTAGCTGTCGTCCCTGAGGTGCGTAAAATCCGTTGGCAGCGATCGTACAGCCACGCACGATGTCTCCGTAGTCGCCGACGATCTGCTGGTAGAGCGATTCACTACAGTTGACTACGTAGGGATCGAGTCCCTTGATTGGCCACTGTAGCTGCTCCTTGAGCGCAGCCTCAAAGGGTAGGTCGCGTATCGCCTCCGTATTGGCATAGAAAAAGAGCGACCCCTCGAAGCCGATCGCCTTGTGTGCTGCAACGTAAGTGCCTATTGGCGTCTCAGGCTGCAGACCGCCACTAGTACCCACACGTACCATGGTCAGCTTGCGGTGGTTAGGACGTACTTGGCGAGTCTCTAAGTCGATATTGGCGAGCGCATCTAGCTCGTTGATGACGATCTCGATGTTGTCACAGCCTATGCCGTGGCTCTGTACGGTGATTCGCTTGCCACGATAAGTCCCTGTGATGGTGTGAAACTCACGATTGCTCACCGAGCACTCGTGCGAGTCAAAGTGTGATGCGATCAAGTCCACACGAGACGGATCGCCACAGAGGATGATCTTGTCAGCCAGTTGCTCAGGCTTCAGATGAAGGTGAAAGATCGAACCATCGTCATTGACGATCAGTTCGCTGGGAGGTATGATGCGATTCTGTGTACTCATAGTTGTATTTCGTTTGTAGTAAATGATGACTCTCCAAAAATACAAAAACTCCGTCACATCTCCTAGACTTTGGGTGCTCCTCTCAGGGCAGACGCATTGTAATCGTCCTGTCAGAAGCTAGATATAAGCGACAAGCGAGGCAGAGATGAGCTCACTATATGAGATTGTTGAAAAAGCCCACGAGCTGACTTAGGACGACCAGATTGAGTTTTTTA
>OLQA01000758.1_pt1 | contig 30711 bp, 44 predicted proteins | sample 1673151 | NCBI WGS metagenome assembly OLQA01 (sample SAMEA3136760, study PRJEB25190) | human gut metagenome | biome: human gut; feature: human-associated habitat; material: faeces | place: Austria | collected 2013
CCGCATTTTGCGGGCAGCAGGCGGGAGTGGTGGTTCAAAACACAGAAACCGGAGTCATGGAGAACCGGATCGGCGCCATCGTCTTGAAAGGCGAGGAGCTGGTGGGCGGCTGGGCCAAGGTTTTCGTCCGCGGATACCAGGAGCCCATCGAGATTTCTGTGGCATTTGAAGAATACGTCGGTCTGAAGAAAACCGGAGAGGTCAACGAACAGTGGACCAAGAAACCGGCCACCATGATCCGCAAGGTGGCGTTGGTCCAGGCCTTGCGTGAGGCCTTCCCCGAGGACTTGGAGGGCATGTATGACCCCACGGAGATGAATATTGACGTGAGCGATCTGGCGTCCGCTCCGGTGGACATGGATGCTCCGCAGCAGGCAATCGAACCCAGAGCGGAAGATTTCGCATCCTCAGCGCCGGAGGCTCCGCAGCCGACGGAAGAGCCGGAGGCTCCGCAGCCGACGGAAGAGCCGGAGGGCTTTTAAGCCATGAAGGCCGTTTTTGAGCGGGCCAAGGTGATCGTGGATGGAGAGGACACCTATCTCTGCCTCTCCATCCCCCGCCGGGACGCCGCCAAGTTCGTCGGAGAAATGAAACCGCGGAAGTACGCCGTGGAGATCAAGGAATACCGTAAAAAGCGGAGTCTGGACGCCAATGCATACGCTTGGACGCTGATTGGAAAGCTGGCGGCGGTGCTGAGCACTAAGGAAGCACCAGTCACGCCGGACAACGTTTACCGGGACTGCATCCGGGACGTGGGCGACAACTACGACGTGATCCCGGTGAAAGAGGACCGGATTGAGTACTGGAACCGTATTTGGTGTGCCGGGCACATCGGGCGCTTTACGGAGGACCTGGGGCCATGCCGCTCTATCCCCGGATATCACAATATTCGGACATATATAGGGTCCAGCGACTACGATACCGCCCAGATGAGCCGACTGATCGAGATCATCATCCAGGAATGCAAGGCGCAGGGCGTTGAGACCCTGCCGCCGCGAGAACTGGATGCCCTCGTTAGCCGGTGTGGAGAGGTTAGCGGATGAACGACAAAAGATGCTTTTTGTGCGGCCGGAATGACTCCGGTGACCCGCTGGAGCGTCACCACATTTTTGGCGGCGCGAATCGGAAGAAAAGCGAGAAGTACGGCCTTGTGGTGTATCTGTGCGGCAATCGCTGCCACCGGAACGGGCGCGGCGCGGTACACAAGAACGGAGACCAGATGCGCCGTTTGAGACGGTACGGGCAGCTCAAGGCGATGGAGGAGCAGAGATGGACGGAGGCGGACTTTCGCCGCGAATTTGGGAAAAACTATTTATGAGAGGAGATAAGAGATGCTGAACAAGATTTTCATCATGGGCCGGTTGACACGCGATCCGGAGCTGCGCAGGACACAGAACGGTACAGCCGTCACCAGCTTTACACTGGCGGTAGACCGGGACTTTAAGAACGCGGACGGCACTAAGGACACGGATTTTATTGACGTGGTTGCATGGCGCACCACCGCCGAGTTTGTGTCCAAGTATTTCTCCAAGGGGCGCATGGCCGTTGTGGAGGGTCGCTTGCAAATGCGGGACTGGACGGACAAGGACGGAAACAAGCGCCGGAACGCCGAGGTGCTGGCGGACAACATCTACTTTGGCGATGCCAAGAAGGACGTGGACAGCGGCGCCAATAGATACGCGGGCGGACAGTTCGTGGAGGTGGACGAGGACTTCGACGCGGACGGCGATATGCCATTCTGATAGGAGGTAAGGCGGCATGGATTACTGGCACAAGCGGTACACCTGCCCATACTTTACCAGCAGCGAGAAACGGCGGGTCTGCTGCGAGGGAGGTAGCCGCGTCAGCTTTGAGACGGGCGGCGCGGCATCCCGCTTCATGAGTCAATTCTGTGCTGGGACGTGGGAGCATTGCACCATCGCACGGCACCTGACGGACGAGTACGAGAGGCAGGAGGAAAAGAATGGGGAATAGGCGTATCGCCGAAGGAGTGAGAGGCGGTGCATAGTGGCTCTTGAGTACATTCCCTTTTATTACAGTTATCGCAAGAAATTAGAGAAACTCTCAGATCAAGAGGTAGGTCGGCTTGTACGGGCTTTGCTGAAATATGGCGAGACCGGAGAGACGGAGGAACTTACGGGACGGGAGTCGATCGCATTTGATTTTATTGCGGACGATGTAAGTAGGGCAAAAGCGGCGTATGACGAGAGATGCGCAAAGAATCAGCGCAACATCGAAAAGCGATATGCACGTCGCGAGGGTACGACCGTATACGATGGTATACGGTCGAATACGACCGTATACGAAACGTACCAAACCAAAGACAAAACCAAAGACAAAACCAAAGATAATACACTCCCACCTAACGGTGTGAGTGATACGCGCGCGAAGCGCTTCACACCGCCATCCGCTGATGATGTATCCGCCTATGTTCAGGCGCAGGGCTATCACGTCAACGCAGATCACTTTGTCGCCTTCTACGAGCAGAAGGGGTGGATGGTAGGCAAAAACCGCATGAAGGACTGGAAAGCCGCCGTGCGGAATTGGGAGACGAGGTGGAAGGAGGAACACGGCGATGGACATAACGGCGGTGCTGGAGAACCTGCGAAAAAATGGAATATCCCCGGAGAAGTCGTACTTTGAGTGCCCAGACTGCGAGGACAGGGGCTATACGGCCACACGCAGCGCAACCGGGGAGCTTATGACCCGTATCTGCCCTTGCCAGATACGCAAGGACAACCAGCGGCGCATTGCGCGTAGCGGACTGTCCGGTCTGCTGGAGAGCTGTACGCTGGAGACGTACCAGACGGCGGAGCCGTGGCAGACGCAGGCAAAGCAGATGGCCGAGGCGTATATCACGGATTGGCGCGGGAAGTGGTTTTATGCCGGTGGGAACCCCGGCAGCGGAAAAACGCACCTGTGCACGGCGATCTGCGGGAAGCTGATGGAGGCAGGCTTGCCGGTACGGTATATGCAGTGGCGGTCGGACATTCCATCCATCAAGGCAAAGGTAAACGATGCGGAGCTGTACGCCGATGCCGTTGGAAGGCTGAAAACTATCCGTGTGCTTTACATCGACGACTTTCTCAAGGGAAACGTGACGGAGGCTGACCGGAACATTGCCTTTGAAATACTCAACGCACGATACATAAAGCCGGAGTGTGCCACGATCATCAGTTCCGAGCGGACGATAGGACAGATATTGGACTGGGACGAGGCGATAGGATCCCGCATTGCGGAGCGCGCGAAGGGCTTTACCATGAGCGTGACGGGCAGCGGAAAAAACTGGAGGTTGAGATGAACAAACGAGGGTTGGAGAAAAGAGGATTAGAGGATGGGCTTAAAGAGTGACGACCTGGCGCGGCTTAGTCCTGCGGCGCAGAAGCAGGTCATGGAGAAGATGCGCAAGCCCGGAAAGTACAAGGCGCAGAAGACGCGGCGCGGCAAGCTGACTTTCGACAGCAAGAAGGAGGCGGAGCGCTATGACGCTTTGTTGCTGCTGCAAAATGCCGGGGAGATACGGGGGCTAAAATTGCAGGTGCGGTACTGCTTGCAAGAGGCATACACGACATTTGAGGGCGACCGCGTGAAAAGTATCGACTACGTTGCGGACTTCGTGTACGAGCGCAGAGCGGCTCCTGACAGCTACGGCCAGCGGTACTGGCTGCCGGTAGTGGAGGACGTGAAAGGGATGAGGACGCGGGAGTACGCCATGAAAGCAAAGCTGTTCCGTAACCGGTACGGATACGCCATCCGGGAGGTGTGAGGATGACGGTGTACATGATCGTGACGCGGGACAAGTACCGCCTGCCCCGATGGTGGGGTACGACCACGGCGGAGTTGGCGCAGCTGTCCGGGCGGAAGCATCAGAATGTTCGTTTTGCGATTTGGAAGGCAATCCGCAACGGCGGCAGATTCGGCTGCTACGAGGTTGTGAGATTGGAGGAGGGCGAGTGATGTTGCCACCAAATCAACCGCTGACGAAAGATGCGGCAAGAAAACTCATGGCGCTGGACGTGCAGGACAAGGAGATACTGACCTACGAAAAGCTGGACGAATGGTACACCGCATGGGGCGGACAGTGCTACGTCAGCTTTTCCGGCGGCAAGGACAGCACGGTGCTGGCGTATCTGGCGGCGTGGTACCTGTCGAGTTTCAGGACACCGCCGTGGGAGTTGAACTTGGTGTTTGTGAACACCGGGCTGGAGTACCCGGAGATACAGCGGTTTGTCAATGAGTACGCCGCGTGGCTTCGCAGGGAGTTCCCGCATATCACCGTAAACCTTGTGCGGCTTCGACCCAAGATGAACATTCGGCAGGTGGTGACGAAGTACGGGTACAGCATCGTGAGCAAAGAGGTTGCAGGGGTGGTTTATGAGACGAGAAAAAATCCGAACTGCATCAGAGCGAAAAAAATTCGCGGCGAGCTGTTAGACAAGGACGGAAACCCCTCTGCGTACAACTGCGAGAATTGGGCATTTCTGCTGGATGCACCGTTTCCAATTTCCGATAGGTGCTGCCATGTAATGAAAAAGGCATCTGCGCATAGATACGATGGGGAAACAAAAGAAAAACCAATGGTTGCGACAATGGCAGATGAAGGCAGACAAAGATTCCAAAAATGGCTTGCGACAGGCTGCAACGCCTTTGAGGGCAAGCGGCCTATGGGGAAGCCTATGAGCTTTTGGACGGAGCAGGACGTGCTTCGATTTATCGTAGATCGGCAAATCCCTATCGCCAGCGTATACGGGGACATCGTGGCGAGCGACGGGGAAAATGATTATCCGTCAACGCTGATCGACTGCAAGTTGCATTGCACGGGTTGCCAACGCACGGGCTGTATGTTCTGCGCGTTCGGGGCACACCTCGAAAAGGAAGAAAACCGGTTTGAGCGCATGAAGCACACACACCCGAAGCACTATGCGTTCTGCATCGGCGGCGGGGCGTTTGACACGGACGGACTGTGGAAGCCCACAAAAGACGGCCTCGGTTATGCGCGGGTGCTGGACTACATCGGAGTGAGGTATTGAGATGGGCAAGCAGATTGCGATAAACGCTGACTGTATGGAGTATATGCGGACGCTGCCGGACAAGGCATTTGATCTCGCCATTGTAGATCCGCCGTACTTCTCCGGCCCGGAACGCAGAGGGTATTACGGCAACAAGGTCAGTCCCATCGGCGTACACCGTGACTATCTAATTTCACCGAAGTGGGACATTCCGGGAACAGACTACTTTTCGCAGCTTGTGCGCGTGGCGAAAAAGTATATTGTATGGGGGTGTAATTACTTTGGTGTCATTTTCCCACCGGGGCGCATCGTTTGGGACAAGTGCAACGACAACAGTTCTTTTTCAGACTGCGAGATCGCGGCGACAAACTTCCACGATAGCGTTCGCATCTTTCGTTATATGTGGAACGGAATGTTTCAGGGGAAAAGTATCACGGACGGCACAGTTCAGCAAGGAAACAAGGCACTGAATGAGGTGCGCATCCATCCAACGCAGAAACCGGTGGCGCTGTATGAATGGCTGCTGCAGAAGTATGCGAAAGAAGGTTGGCGCATACTGGACACGCACTTGGGCAGTGGAAGCAGCAGGATAGCGGCCTATAACCTCGGCTTTGACTTCGTGGGCTGCGAGATCGAACCGACATATTTCCAACTGCAAGAGCAGCGGTTTGCGGAACATACGGCGCAGGAAAGGTTGTGGTGACATGGGCAAGCAGCATTTGAGCCGGGACGACCGTATCTTTATGGACGGTAAGCGCAGAGGTACGCAGGAGTGCATGGACATGGTGGCGATGGCACTGATCGACAAGTGCGGCTGGCACGTCCAGGAGGAGACGCCGGACAGCCGCGACACGCACAGCATCGCGTATCTGTACGAGTGTCTGGAAAAGATCACACAGGAGATCAACGAAGGCCGCATCAAGCGAAAGCACATCAAGGACGTGCTGAAGGACGAGTGCGGCGTTGTGTTTGGAGATTAGGAGGTGATTTAGGTGAAACATTTAGGCGATATTACGAAAATAAATGGGGCAGAGATTGAACCCATTTGGTGTATTACAGGTGGTTCACCTTGTTAGACAGGATTTATCCATCGCCGGAAAACGCGCCGGACTGGCGGGAGCGCGAAGCGGCTTGTTTATGGAGCAGGTGCGCGTCGTAAAAGAAATGAGAGCGGAGGACAAACGGAATGGACGGACAGGTAACATGGTCCGACCTCGGTTTCTCGTTTGGGAGAACGTTGTCGGAGCATTCAGCAGCAACAGAGGAAAAGACTTCCACGCCGTGCTGGAAGAAATTGCGCGTATCGCAGAACCAGGATTTTCTCTATCTGGACTGCCGGAAAAGTGGAAGTGGACAAAAGCAGGAGCCATTGACGGTGATGGGTGGACTATCGCTTGGCGAACTCACGACGCTATGGACTGGGGAAAAACCATCCGAGACAGCCGTACAGGAAATGTTATCCGTCTGGGGACCCCACAGAGTCGCCGTCGTATCTCGATTGTCGCAGATTTTGGAGGCGACACCGCAGGGGAAATACTCTTTGAGCGCAAAAGCGTGTCAGGGCATCCTGCGGAGAGCGGAACGGCGGGGGAAAGACTTGCCGGAAACGCTGAAAGCGGTGCTTCTTATGCAGTCCGGATCAGGGGGGGGCTGTGACGGAGGAGGAAAGGGCGCTTTAGTGCAGGAGGACAAGAGCGGAACGCTCGGCACCGGCAACGACCAGACGATTTTCTGTTTACAAGGGAACGGGATTGACCGCGCAGACACCGCTGGATGCAACGGGAAAGGCTGGCGGGAGGACACGAGTTATACCTTGAACACCATCGACCGACCGGCGGTCTGCGCGGGAGTAAGATGCCTGACACCGTGGGAGGCACAAAGCGCACGGGTGTATGACCAAGATGGTGCATGGCATAGTTTAAACGCCAATGAAAACGGTGGCATGGCGCGGGACAGCGTATTGTGCGCCGGGTTTAAGGCTGGACAGGGCGCACAGGCGGGCGGCATCGGGTACAGTGAGGAAGTATCGCCCACGCTGACGGCAGCACCCAGCGGGACGAACCAAACCACGGCGGTGGTTGCACTGGATATGTCGCACGCCTGTGATGTCATCCGAGACTGCGGCGAGATCGCTCCGAGTTTGCAAGCCCGTATGGGAACCGGCGGCAACCAAGTGCCGCTTACATACCAAGATGTGACAGGTACGCTTTCGCCCGGTGCTCATTCTGGGAGCTATAACGGGCAAGACGCATACAACGATATGCTGGTGTGCGGGGCAACACCGGAGGTGGCACACGCACTGCGGGCAAAGGCTTCCTGCGCATACCGGGAGGACGCGGAGACATACCCGGTGCAGAACATGGTGGTGCGTCGATTGACACCGCTGGAATGCGAACGGCTACAGGGATTTCCGGACGGCTGGACGGACATCGGCGACTACACCGACAGCACCGGCAAGAAGCGAAAAACCTTCGACAGCGCACGGTACAAGGCACTTGGCAACAGCATTGCGCTGCCGTTCTGGCGCTGGATGTTTGGCCGTATGGCGGCCTATCTGCCGGATGGCGCAACGCTCGGCAGTCTGTTCGACGGCATCGGCGGCTTCCCGCTGTGCTGGGAGAATATACACGGTGCCGGGACGGCAATCTGGGCAAGCGAGATCAAGCCGTTCCCCATCGCCGTGACAAAGAAACATTTTCCGGAGGAGAAATGACATGGTGAATGACGCTTTGTTTTCCAGCGACAAGAATTTCTGGGAAACGCCGCAAAAGCTGTTTGACGAGCTGGACGCGGAGTTCCATTTCACGCTGGACACCGCCGCCAGTGACGAAAACCACAAGTGCGCACGGTATTTCACACAAAACGATGATGGTTTGCGGCAAAATTGGGAGGGCGAAACGGTGTTTTGTAACCCGCCTTATGGAAGCAAGGAAACCGGACTGTGGACAGAAAAGTGCTGCCGGGAGGGACAGAAGCCGGGGACAACGGTGGTTCTGCTGATTCCGGCGCGGACTGACCGTGCCAGTTTTCACGACTACATTCTGGGTAAGGCGGAGATCCGCTTTCTGCGTGGTAGGCTGAAATTTGAACTGGACGGAAAGCCGATGGGAACGGCACCATTTCCAAGCATGATTGCCATTTGGCGAGGAGGAATGACATGACAAGAGATGAGATCGTGACCGCGCTGCGGCAATGCCCACGCTATGGTGTGGACTGCTCTAAGGGAGTTTGTGCCTTTTTTAAGCCGAATGGTGCATTTGAGGATTGTATCAAAAAGAAGAATGACGCTGCCGCTGATCTGATCAAGAACCAGCAGCGGCACATCGAGGCACTGATGAAAGCCAACGACAGCCTGAAGGACGCCATTGCACGGCGGGATAAGCAGATAGAGGACATGAAGCAGGGCATTGCACAGCTGGCAAAGGCTGTGGCGGTGAAGGAGGAGCAGAGTGAACTGCACGCCATGAAAAACGAGCTGTGTCAATACTGCGGTAAGTACAAATACGCACACGAAGGCGCTTGTAACGGGTGCAAATGGTGGGAAATGTGATGGCAGTTGTGGATATTTTTACTACCGACAAGAAATATAACGTTATTTATGCCGATCCGCCGTGGCAGTTCAGCAGCAAAGAGGTGCAGCGATACAATGGAAACAGGTTTAGACCTCTTGAAACGGTATATGGGACAGAAAAGGCTTCCGTCATGGAGACTTGGGACGTTAAACGCATTGCGGAGAAAGACGCAGCACTGTTTATGTGGTCTACGGACGCGCACCTTGAGGAGGCTATACGACTTATGAAAGCATGGGGGTTCAAGTATGTGACAGTGGCTTTCGTCTGGTCAAAAAAGACCAAGAACGGCAAGCAAGTGTCTACGCTTGGGGCATGGACAATGAAGAATTGCGAACTTTGCCTGCTTGGGACGAGGGGCGGGATGCTCAAGAACAAACGATCCAATTCTGTACGCCAGTTAGTAGAAGCCGAAAGAACAGAACACAGCAAGAAGCCCGATTGCGTCAGAACCCTCATCATGGAATTGTTTGGAGATTTGCCCCGCATCGAACTGTTTGCCCGCCAACAGGCGGACGGCTGGGACTGCTGGGGGAACGAAGTATAAGGGAAGGTGATTTCAGTGACTATGAACCGCAGAGAAGTTTTGCATGATACGGATTGCGCGGATTGCCTATGCCGCGTCTGCGCCAAGAACTCCGTAAACGATGCGCATAACCCAGCTGAGCCCTATAAGGACTGCGGGTGTGACAACTGCGGCATTGGAAACCTGCTTGTAGAGACCACGGCGGATTGCAGGGGCTTTGTTCCAGACTGCGATGACTGCGAGGAAAGAGAGTGTGACGGCGATGTGTGCCGAAGAACTGAATAGATGAAAGGAGAACGGGCATGAGAGTGAAAATGGACTACAACAACTTGGTCGAGGAGATCGACAGAACGCTGAGTGAGAGCAAAAGCAGAGTCGTAAAAGAAAACGCCTTTGGCATATCCGTTGGCCTCAAACTGCTGTCTGGGTATCTTCGTGACATCGCGCAGAGGTCTATTGATCTGGAAGATGACAAGCTGATCGAACTGTGCGTCGGAATGGGGATCTTGAAGCGGGAGGAAAAGGCATGAGCAAGGCCGTTATGCTGAGCATCCGCCCGAAGTGGGTGGAGAAGATCGCCAACGGCGAAAAGACCATCGAAGTCAGAAAGACCAGGCCAAAGCTGGAAACGCCGTTCAAGGCGTACATCTACTGTACGATGCCTGACGCGAAGGACCCGCACAACATTCTTGAGCTGCACGGTGCAGACGGGAAAATCCGCAAGGCTAACGGCAAGGTCATTGGGGAGTTTGCCTGTGAGCGGATTGTCCCGATCACATACGATGGCGGCAGGCTATGGTGTCCAACAAATGCCGCCTTTTCCCCTGCGACGTGCTTATCTCAGGCAGAAATTATAGCTTATATCGGCGATAAGGGGCGTTGTTACGGCTGGCATATCTCCGACCTGCTGATCTATGACCAGCCGCGGGAGCTGACGGCGTTTCGGCGGCTTTGTCCTAATGACCTATGCTGTGAGGCCTGCGCCATGTACAGCAACAACAACGGTATCTGCAACAATGGGGCTTTGCCGCTTCGCCGACCGCCCCAAAGCTGGTGCTATGTGGAGGCAATGTGATGGGACGGCTGTGGGATTACTGCGCGTTCTGCGGAAAGCGCATCGAAACGGGAGAAATGTGCTACGGTTTGCCAAACGGAGAGTGCGTATGCACAGATTGCTGTGTTGCAGAAAACGAGGGCGTGGCTGTATCCAACGGGGATGAAGAACAGGAGGACAACAATGGCTGAATACATCGAGCGCACGGAAGAACTCATGCTTGCCATGAACGCCGGCGCGAGAGCAATCGAGAACACAAGGCGCTATCATGGTGCTGTTTACACCAAGGATGTATTTTCGGAGAGCCCACAGGAAATCCCGTACTTGCTGGCTGCTAAGGTGTTGCGGGAAGTAAGTGATACTCCCGCCGCCGATGTTGACCCGGTGGTACACTGCCGAGAATGTGAGAACAGTTATGAGTCTGTGGGCGGGCGCATCTGCGCATACGGCGTCTGTGTGGATTGCGTGGTGCCAGAGGACTTTTTCTGCCAATACGGAGAACGGAGGGCAAGCGATGGCGAATAAAAATGATATGCTGGAAGCCTTAGAGGAGATCGAGAACGGTATGATCCGCATTAAGGAGAAGCGGAGCATTTGGCAGAATAGCCTTGTATATGCGCTCTGCCAAGCTGTGCGGCTGCTGCTGATAGACAAAATCAAGGAAGGGCGGAAATGAGGATTGAGTATCTATGTAAACTTTGACCACATGATTGACTATCTCAGGAAAGTTCGTCAGAGCAGAAACATTAACAACTCACCATACATGGATAAGGCTTTGCTCAATATGCAGCAACTTTTAGAATTTGACATATACAATCCAATATTGTTCGATTATGTCGAAATTGGGGGTTGCGACGGTTGCGCGTGGAATGGCGTTCGGCATCAGCGGTGTTCGTGCTGCCGCAGAAACAGATCGTTGAAAGACGGATATACCAAAGGGAGGGCGGGCAATGGCTGATTTTATCGAGGTGCATCAACTATGGCGCCCTCTTTTGAGTTGGCAGAAATAATTCAAAAAATAAAAAAATATTTTCCGTTTTAGGGGTGCGGGGCGGAGAAAGACAATATATGATGGGTATGAAGGGGCAACCTGCCCGTGCCGATTCATTTCTTTCCTCCTAATTTCCCGATGGGCGGGGCTTTGGCTCCGCCTTGATCGGGGCTATGCGGCAAGACGACCAATATGCGGTATAGGTGCCCCGTAAGGGAAGACCACAGCGAGTGACGGGGACTTTCCCCGAAGCGCTAAAGCAGGGCAGGACTGCAATGCCGTACCAGATGTATGCTACCGCATTGCGGCACCGTGGAAGGGTAAGACCGCTACAAGGGGCTTACCTGCGCGCTGTATGAAAGCGGCAGGTCGAATAATTATTTGGCTGGCTCCGGCCTATGTAATGAAGAAACGGATGCGACCGACATACCGGCGCAGGGCTGAAAAGTTCCGTGGGATACCGGCATTGCTGCACTCTGCGCGAGTTCCGAGGCGTTCAATGGATGTGGTGTGGTGGCGGCAATCGTATGATTAGGCCGCTGTGTAAGCAATTCAAACAGAGCGCAATGCCGGGACCCTGTGAAAAGAATAACGCCCATTGTGGGCGGCGTTGTAGCCCCTCGGGGTGGGTAAAGTCTGCTATGTAAGGCCAAGGGGCGGGGGCTGGTAGCAAAACGAAAGGGAGTGAGTGTATGGCTGGCGGAGCGCCAAGAAAATGGAAAAGCGTAAAGGCAATGCAGGAGGCCATTGACGCTTACTTTGAGAGCTGCAAGGGAACACCGCTTATGATTGACGGCGATGTTGCCACAGATAAATACGGAAGACCGATTATTTTAGATGAAAAGCCGCCGACGGTAACAGGGCTGGCGCTGTCGCTGGGGTTTACCGGCCGGCAGGCGCTGATTGATTATCAGGGGAGGCCGGAGTTTGCGGACACGGTTACGCGCGCGAAGTCCCGCTGCGAGGAATACGCCGAATCTCGGCTCTACGACAAAGACGGTGCGAACGGCGCGAAATTCTCGCTTGGCTGCAATTTTGGTTGGAATTCCGAGAACGAAAAAAGCGGCGATCCTGCGGCGTTGGCAGCTTTGCTCACTGCGTTAAAGGGCGAGAACAATGCAAATTAAAACGCTATCCGCAAAGCAGCACAAAATAATGGAGTTTATCAGCTCCGATGATATGGCGCTGATTTGTGACGGCTCCGTCCGTTCCGGGAAGACGACGGTCATGTCGATGGCGTTTGTGCTGTGGGCGATGCAGAACTACGACCGCACAAATTTCGCTATTTGCGGAAAGACGGTGCAGGCGGCAGAGCGAAATATCTTAAAACCGTTGATGGAAATTGACGGGCTGGGTGTTGCGCTGTCCATGCATTACAAGGTTTCCACGAGAATTTTAACCGTTCGGTGCGGGGATAGGAGAAATTGGTTTTACCTATTCGGCGGTAAGGATGAAAGCTCGTATATGCTCATACAAGGCATCACGCTTGCCGGCGTCCTATTCGATGAAGTGGCACTTATGCCGCGCTCGTTTGTGGAGCAAGCGCTTTCCCGCGCGATTTCATTTGAGCATCCGAAGTATTTTTTTAACTGCAACCCCGAATCACCGCAGCATTGGTTTTACAAAGAGTGGATTGAAAATGAACGGGAGAATACGCAGCACATTCACTTCCTACTGGAAGATAACCCAATTCTCACACCGCAGATGGTCGAGAGGACAAAGGCCATGTATAGCGGCGTGTTCTACGACCGATACATTCGCGGCTTGTGGGTGGTGGCCGAGGGGCTGATCTATCCCATGTTTGGCGATAGCTGCATTGTGGACGAACTGCCGGAAAAGGGAGAATACTATGTTTCCTGCGACTACGGCACACTTAACCCGTTTTCCGCAGGGCTGTGGTGCTGGGACGGCAAGACGGCCACCCGCATCCGGGAGTATTACTACTCCGGGCGGGAAGAACACAGAAACAAGACTGACGAGGAATATTATACGGAGTTGGAGAAGCTGGTGGGAGAGCTGCCGGTGATAAGCGTCATCGTGGACCCGTCGGCGGCGTCCTTCATCGAGGTTATCAAGCGGCACGGGAAGTTCAAGGTGCGCAAGGCGGTCAATGACGTGCTGCCGGGCATCGCCACCACGGCGAGGTATCTGCGCAGCGGTGCGCTGAAGATACACAGGTCGTGTAAAGACGCCATTCGGGAATTCGGCCTCTACCGCTGGGACGAAAAATCCACAGAGGACAGGCCAATTAAGGAGAACGACCACGCGATGGATGATACACGTTACTTTGCAATGACAGTATTGCGCCGGAAAGTGCGGGATGATAACGGGGAGAAATACATCCCCCTGTGGGAGAGGTGATAGCTTGCTGACATATCAGGACTTGCTCGCCGTGGGCGAGAACGAACAGGACCGAATGGATTTTATCCGGCGGGTCATCAATGAGCACAAAGGCTCTGCGGCTTACCGGTTCGCGGTAGACGCACAGCGATATTACGACGGCGAGAATCCCACCATCAGCCGGTATGAGAAGATCATCTATGACCTTCAGGGACGCGCCCACCGGGACATGTACACGGCAAACCACAAACTCATGTCAAGTTTCTTTGGATTTGTCGTGCGGCAGGAGGCAAACTATCTGCTGGGCAACGGCGTGACCTTTCAGAAGAGGGAGACAAAGGCCAGACTGGGCGCTGACTTTGACCAGCGGGTCAAGGACGCAGGCAAGAGCGCCCTGGTATGCGGCGTGGCGTTCGGGTTCTTCAACCTGGACCGGGTTCAGGTGTTCGAGCTGACCGAGTTTGCGCCCCTTTACGACGAGGAAAACGGTGCCTTGATGGCCGGTGTGCGGTTCTGGCAAGTGGCAGACGATAAGCCGCTTCGTGCCACGCTGTACGAGCTGGACGGATACACCGAGTACATCCAGCGCAGCGGGGAGAACATGACCGTGCTGACGGACAAACAACGGTACAAGGTCAATGTCCGCACGGACGGCCTGGGCGCGGAGACCATTCTGGACGGTGACAATTATCCTGGATTCCCGATTGTCCCGCTGAAAAACGGAAAAAACTGCCGGTCGGAGCTGCGGGGACGGCGGAACACCGTGGACGCGCTGGACCTGGCCTGCTCCAACATGGTAAACAACGTGGACGAGGGCAACCTCATCTATTGGGTGCTGACCAATGCGGGCGGCATGAATGACTTGGACGACGTGAAGTTTTTGGAGCGTATCAAGACCCTCCACGTGGCCCACACCGATGACGAAGTGAACGCAGAGCCGCACACCATCGAGGCCCCCTTTGAGGGCACTAACGCAACCATTGACATGCTCAAGCGCAAGCTGTACGAGGATTTTCAGGCGTTTGACAGCGCCGCCGTGAGCGCAGGCAATCAGACGGCCACGGCCATCAAGGCCAGCTATGTGCCGCTGGACCTGAAAGTTGACGACTTCGAAAGCGACGTCACCGATTTTATCCAAGGCATCCTGGCGCTGGCCGGGGCGGACGATACGCCCAGCTATACCCGCAGCCAGATTATCAATAAGCCCGAAGAAACCCAGACCATTCTGATGGGCGCGGAATACTACGATGATGAGTACATCACCAAGAAGTTGCTAACCATCAATGGTGACATTGACCAGTACGAGGACATGGCAAAGCGGAAGGCGGCAGAAGAGATTGACCGGAGCCAAATGGAGGTGGAATGATGGGAGCAATATCTAAGATTGCTGAAAAGTGCATGGCGTGCCCCAACGTTGATAAATGCTCTCACAAGCGGATGGAGGCATGCGCCAATTACGAGCATAGGAATATGGCCGAATCACTAGCGATGCCATCAAAATCAGATATGGCAGCCCCCGTTCTCCGCGAAACGGTCAATACGATTGTCGATGGGCAGGTTGTGAAGGTTTACAAGGACGAGATTGAAAAAACACTATATAAGCACTTGTATGATGGCTTGGGTTGCGGATTTATCAATGGCGCATAGGGTGGCGAGATATGGCGAAAACGGACGAAGGCCACAAGCTGACCGACAAGGAGCTTTCGAAGCTGGAGCGGCGCATTACGAAACTTTACCGCGAAGCCGGGAAGGAATTGCAAGGAACCATCGACGCATATTTTGAGCAATTTAAAAAGCGCGATGAGGAAATGAAAGCGCTGATCGGCACGGTGCAGAACGGCAAGGAGTGGACGGAGGCCGACTATAAGCAATGGCGGCTCAATCAGATCGGTCGAGGGGAACGCTATCAGGCCATGCGCGACAAGGTGGCGCACCGCGTCACCGATGCGAACGCCGTGGCGGTGTCCTACACCAACGATGCAACGCCCGGTATCTACTCACTGAACCGCAACTATGCGGCGTACACCATCGAGAGCGTGGCTGGGGATGTAGGCTTTGATCTGTGGGACGAGCAGACGGTGAAGCGCCTGGTTGTGGAGCAGCCGGGGCTGATGCCGTATTACCCCAAAAATAGAGCATTGAAACGCGGCATTGACCTTGCGTATGGCAAGAAGCAAATCACGGCCAGCGTCACCAGCTCCATCTTGCAGGGGAAAAGCATCAAGCACATGGCGGACGACCTGCAAAAACGTATCACCACCATGAGCCGCAATAGCGCTATCCGCACCGCGAGAACCGCCGTCACCGGCGCACAGAACGCCGGACGCATGGACAGCTACGCAGCGGCGGAGAAAATTGGCATCAAGCTCAAAAAACAATGGCTGGCCACGCTGGACAACCGGACGCGGCATTCACACGCCATGCTGGACGGCGAAAAGGTAGATCAAGATAAGAAATTCTCCAACGGCTGCCGCTTTCCGGGCGATCCGCAGGGGCCAGCGTGGGAGATCTACAACTGCCGCTGCACGCTTGTTGCGGATGTGGATGGGGTAGATACCTCCACAGGGCAAAGACGCGCCAAAAACCCCGTTACAGGCGAAACAGAGGTTATTTCTGACATGACCTATTCCGAGTGGGCGGAGCAGAAGCAAGCGGAAGACGCTGCGGTCTGGAATACATACATGAAGAAGGGCCGCAACCTTTCCACTGATACAAAACAGTGGCAGGAATACAAATCGGTTCTGGGAAACAAAGTTCCAAACACGGTTGAGAAGTTCCAGAATTTGAAGTATAATGAACCTGATAAGTGGGCCCAACTGAAAACCATGAAACGGCAAACCGTTTTTGTGAATAACGCCGAATGTATGACAACGCCTAAAAAATACACCGGGTATTTCCTGAAAGATGGCGCAAAACACGCGGATCAATTTTTTGATGTTGGCTATACAGCGGATAACCCATTGCAGCTGCGTTATGATATGGCACGGCAGTTTGATATGAGCAAGGCTGTTGATGTGCAGGAGTTAAATGGCGGTGCGATAATGTTTAATATCTACATGACACTTGGAGTTACAAAACAGCGCACTTTTTTAACGGGATGGATTCAAGATACACCGGATAGCAAACCGAGGATCGTAACCGGATTCAGAAAAAACAAGGAGAATTCGCATGATTAACGAATATGACCGTGTAAAAATCATTGAGACAGGCGATGTCGGTATTGTTGTTGATATCCGGGAGACCAACGGCACGTTTTATCTCGTTGAACGAGACGGTGACAATGAACTATTCGACTGCGCTGAAAGCGAACTGGAAAAACTATGAAAGTTGATTTCACAGACAACTCCAAAGAAGTCCTCGATGCCATGCATGAGGCCGCTGCCAGGGCGCTGGAAAAGTGCGGGCTGGTTGCAGAGGGCTATGCGAAAAAGCTCTGCCCCGTGGACACCGGTAATCTGCGCAACAGCATTACCCATACGGTAGACGAGCAGGAACCGGCAGCGATCATCGGGACAAACAATGAATATGCCGCGTATGTGGAATTAGGTACCGGCAAATACGCGGAGGGCGGACGGCCGACGCCGTGGGTGTATCAGGACGATGAAGGTCACTGGCACTGGACGGCTGGCAACCCGGCACAGCCGTTCTTGAAGCCAGCGGTGGCCGACCACCAACAGACATATCGGAACATAATCGAGGATGAATTGAAAAATGGATGAAGGCATTATCAAGGCCATCGAAGCCATCACAAAGCGCGGAAACGACGCAGAGGTGCGGCGAAAAGGCGATGGGTACATCGTCTTAGAGGTTAAGAAAACAATCAAATACAGCACTCCCGCGCAATAGGGCACGGGAAAGGGCAATAGGAGCCAACTACTGAGATTTTCTCGGCGGTTGGCTCTTTCGTTTTCGATAAAACCCGCGAGGTACAGCGGTTTTTATACAATCTATCGCCGCGACGAACTGCGGACGAAGGAAAGGAAGATAGAACAATGGCACTTACACGCAAACTTTTGAAGGGGATGGGTCTCACCGACGAACAGGTGGACACCATCATCGAAGCGCATACCGACACCGTGGACGGCTTGAAGGCGGATGTGAGCCGCTACAAGGCGGACGCGGAGAAGTTGCCCACAGTCCAGAAGGAATTGGACGACCTGAAAGCCGCCGGGGACGGCGGTTACAAGGAGAAGTATGAGAAGGAGCACAAGGCCTTTGACGACTTCAAGGCGGACATCACCGCAAAGGAGACCAAGGCCGCCAAAGAAAAGGCGGTAAAAGCCTATTACGAAAGCAAGAACATCACCGGCGACAATCTAACTATTGCTCTGCGCGGCAGCGGCGCGGAGATCGACGGCGTGGAGCTGGACGGCGACAAGATCAAGGACACCGCCGCTCTGGATGCGCTTGTGAGCGGTGCTTTTGCAAAGCTGGTTTCCACTACCACCACGAAGGGTGCCTATATCGCAAACCCTCCGGCGGGCGGAAGCCCCGGCACGATGACGAAAGCGGACATCTACAAAAAGGACGATCACGGCCACTATATGCTGTCCGCATCTGAGCGACAGAAAGCGCTTATGGAAAACCAAATTACTTAACAAGAAAGGATGAATTACATGGCTGCTACGAAAGTTGAGAGCCTGAACAACCCCCGCGATTCCCTGCCCAATACCTATACCAGCGTGACCGCCCGAGAGGTGGATTTCGTCACCCGTTTCAATGACAACTGGGATGCGCTGCGCAACATTATGGGCATTATGCGCCCCATCCGCAAGCCCCCCGGCACAAGCCTGATTTCTTACACCGCTGATGTGGCCCTGGAGGACGGCGACGTCGGCGCTGGCGAGGTGATCCCTTACAGCAAGGCGACGATTACCCAAGCGACCAAGGAAGACCTGTCCATCAAGAAGTATGCAAAGGCTGTTCCTATCGAGGACGTTGACAAGTATGGTGCAGAGATCGCGGTGGAGAAGAGCGACGACGCTTTTCTGACCAAGCTCCAGAATGTGGTCCTTGGCAATTTCTATACTTTCCTGAACACCGGTTCTCTCACCGGAACCGCCGCAACCTGGCAGGCGGCACTTGCAAAGGCTCAGGGCGAAGTGCTGAACAAGTTTGCTGGTATGGCAAAAGACGTTACCTCCGTTGTGGGATTTGCTAACATCCTGGACGCATACGACTATCTGGGTGCTGCGGATATTTCCGTCCAGACCCAGTTCGGCCTGAACTATGTCAAGGACTTCATGGGGTACTCCACGCTGTTCCTGTTGCCCACCACCGTTTCCGGCAATAACGCTATTGCTCGCAACACTGTGATCGCAACGCCTGTGGAGAACATCGACCTGTACTATGCAGACCCCGGCGACAGCGAGTTTGCCAGACTGGGCCTGAATTACACCGTGCAGGGCGAGACAAACCTGATCGGTTTCCACGCCCAGGGTAATTACAGCACCGCCGTGGGCGAGAGTTACGCCATCATGGGCATGAAGCTGTGGGCTGAGTACTTGGACGGCATCGCCAAAATCACGGTCACCCCGGCCCCTTAAGCGCGCGCCTCTCGGGGCTGACGATTGGCGCGCTGACACTGACTCCGGCGTTTGACCCAGACACGACGGAGTATACAGCCACAACGACAAACGCGACCAACACGGTAACCGCGACCCCGGAGGACGCAAGCGCCACAGTGACCATCCTCAACGGAGAGGCGCCTGTTGAAAACGGCACTGCGGCCACCTGGGCGACCGGAGCCAACACTTTGACTGTGAACGTGAAAAACGGCACGGCGGAGAAAGTATATACCGTGACCGTAACCAAATCGGCGTAAAAGGAGGACAGCGTGATGCTTGAAACGGTTTTGCAGAATTTGAACAACTGGTTTTTAGTTCCGGACGGCGTCCACGCCGGGGAGTTCACTGTGCAGGGCGGGCAGCTCACGCTGCCCTTTCTGCAAACCGGCCAGTATTTCCGGGTGGTGGGTTCCGTATTCAATGACGGGCTCCACCAGTACCCGGTGGCAGACCTGACCGACGAGACGTTTACCGGCTCCGTGTGGGCGCTGGCTGTTCCGAAGGCGGTGATTGAATTGGCCGAAGAAATCGACGCATGGCAGACGAAGAACGGGGATCCAGGGCCGTTTACCTCAGAATCATTTGGCGGCTACTCCTACAGCAAAGCCACCAACGCCAGCGGCATGGCCGTCGGCTGGCAGGATGTATTCAAGAGCCGCCTGAACGACTGGCGGAGAATTAGGGGGATCTGATGAGCCTTTTAGATGATTTTTCCCGCACCTGTGTATTCATGGAAAAACGCCGGGTATCGGACGGTGCGGGCGGTCACTTTGTAGAGTGGGTGGAGGGCGCTGAGTTCACCAACTACCAGGCACTGGATACCTCCATGGAGGCCCGCAGAGCGGAAAAAGAAGGCGTGACCAGCCTGTATTCCGTCCTGGTAGACAAGGCCGTGCCCATCGAGTACAACGACGTGTTCAAAGACAAGACCACCGGCGAAACCTACCGCGTGACCTCAAATCCGGAGAACAAGCAGGCCCCCAAGTCCTCCACGATGCAGCTAAAATACTTTACGGCGGAAAGGTGGGCGTTGACCACATGACCAAAAACAAAGCCCTCTACGCCTGGTTCAACGAGTTCATGCCCTTCTACCGAGCGTCCAGCGTGCCAGACGATGTGGTCATGCCTTATGGCACCTATGAGTATATCGACAGCGCTTTTGATGCCGGGGAGGTCGGCCTGACGGTCAATCTGTGGTTCCGCACGGAGAGCGAAGCTGTCCCAGACGAGAAGGCCCAGGAGTTGTCCAAGCGCATCGGCTACGGTGGCGTGTATCTGCCCTGCGACGAGGGCTATATCTGGCTCAAGCGCGGTTCCCCCTGGTGCCAAAGCCTAACCTATGAGGAAGACCCGGCCATTAAGCGCCGGTACATCAACATTACCGCTGAATACCTGACATTCAGCTGAAAGGAGACCCAATATGGGCAAATTTACCGCGATCCCGCAGAGCACCTTTGAGGAATTGCAGCTCGACGCGGGTGTCATCCTGAAAAACTTTACCCCGGCTACTCCCACCGCACCGAAGGACGAGGACATTGTGTGTGCCACAACCGGCGGCATCAATGTGTCTTGCGTCCCTACTTACTCCGACATGGGAGAGGACGTGGACAACTGCCCTGTGAATATGATGGAACTGAAGCATCTGGACGGTTGGGATTGCAAGATGGCCTTTACCTCCATTGGAACATCCACGGAGTCCATCCGGCTGGCCCTGGGCGCGGCAGACATTGACACTACCGACAGGAGCAAAATCACCCCCCGGCGAGATCTGAAGCAGACCGACTTTGCAGACCTGTGGTGGGTTGGCGACCGGGCCGACGGCGGAATGGTGGCTATCTGCCTGAAAAACGCCCTGTCCACCGGCGGCTTTACTCTCCAGACCACCAAAAACGGCAAGGGCCAGGTGAGCGTGGAGCTGACCGGCCATGTGTCCATGTCCGCTCAGGACGAGATGCCCATGGAGTTTTACAGCGCGGCTCCTGCGGAGGTGGGCGGCTGATGAAACTATCTGACGTAAAAGGTGATCGCACCCTGGAAGTAATCGCAGATCTGATCGAGCCAATCTGCAACATTGCGGAGGACGAGAACGCCGCCGCCCTGTTTAAGCGGGAACAACTGCCGGATGGCATGACAGCCAAGAAGTTCCTTTTACAGAAGGCAAAAAAGGCCGTTCCCGCCCTTCTGCGCGGTCATAAGGGCGATGTAATCTCCATCCTGTCCTCCATTGAGGGAACAAGCCCGGAGGCTTACACGGGCGCTCTGAGTCTGGTAAAACTGACCAAGGATTATATTGACCTGATGACAGACGAAGCGTTCACGGAACTTTTTATCTCAGCGCAGAGCACAGAAAAACCCTCTGGCTCTGCGCAGGAGAATACCAAGGCCCCCGTAGCGTAAAGGTGTTCCTGCGGTATGCCCTTGCCCGCGCCAAACAGGACAGCGTGGACAAGGCATACCGGGTCTATGTGACAGACGCGCTCAAAGCAATCGCGGAAAACACGGCGCGGTACGTGGGGGGCGGCTATATCAAGGCGCGGTATGCTGACCTCATAGAGCCGAATCCGGAGGAAACCAGGACGCCGGAACAAATCGTTGACCGAATGAAAGAAAAAATCGCAAAGGTCGGAGGTGAGGACGATAAACGTGTTTGACTTGTATGCAAAAATTACGCTTGACACCAGCGGATACGAAAATGGGCTGGACAATGCTTCCGGCAAAGCGTCCGGCTTTGCCGACAAGTTGAAAAGCGGCCTTGCTACTGCGGCAAAGGTGGGAGCTGCGGCTTTGACAGCTGCGGCTACTGGCATGGCGGCGCTGACAAAGGCGTCCATTGACCAATATGCCGAGTATGAGCAATTAGTGGGTGGCGTCGATACCCTCTTTAAGACTGCATCGGACAAGGTGCAGGAGTACGCCGCAAACGCATACAAGACCGCTGGCATGAGCGCCAACGAATATATGGACACGGTGACCAGCTTTTCGGCCTCCCTGCTCCAGAGCCTTGGCGGAGATACAGAAAAAGCAGCTCAAAAGGCGGACCAGGCCATCACCGACATGGCAGACAACGCCAATAAGATGGGCACCGGCATGGAGATGATACAGAACGCCTATCAGGGTTTTGCAAAGCAGAACTACACCATGCTGGACAACCTAAAACTCGGGTATGGCGGCACCAAAAAGGAAATGGAGCGTCTGCTTGCGGACGCGGAGAAGCTGTCTGGGCAGAAGTTTGATATTTCATCTTACTCCGACATCGTAGACGCCATCCATGTGGTGCAGACGGAAATGGGCATTACCGGGACAACGGCAAAAGAGGCTGCGTCTACTATTCAGGGCAGCGTCAGCGCGGCAAAGTCCGCATGGAGCAACCTGATAACCGGCATTGCAGCCGACAACGCAGACCTTGATACGCTGATTGGCAATTTTGTCAGCAGCGTGGAGACGGCGGCTGGAAATATTATTCCGCGCGTTAGTGTCATGTTGGGCGGCATTTCACAGCTTGTTACATCTGCATCTACCACTATTATCCCGATGGTCATAACAACCATCACAGACAACCTGCCTGCGCTTTTGCAGGCGGCGGTTGCGCTTGTCGGCGCATTGGGACAGGGTATCATTGATAGCCTACCTGCAATTACGCAAGCAGCAATCGACATTCTTTTCTTCCTTGCGAATGGCCTGATAGAAAACCTGCCCACGCTTATTGACGGCATTGTGCAAGTGACCTTGACGATTGTGCAGATGCTGACAAGCCCGGACTTTTTGACGCAACTCATTGAAACGGCAATCTTGCTGATTATGACGCTTGCGCAGGGCCTGATTGACGCGATTCCGCAGCTTATCGCGGCAGTACCTATGATTATTGGCAACTTGCTCGCCGCAATCATTGTAGAGCTGCCGAACATTATCCAGATGGGCATTGATCTTCTGTTTGCGCTGATTGACGGAATTATCAAGTGCATCCCGGAGCTGGTCGCGGCAGTCCCTACGCTGATTATTGCGTTCGTCAACGGCATCGTGAACAACCTTGACAAGATCATCCTTGCAGCGCCGCAGATCATTGTATCGCTGATTACCGGCATTATCGGGGAAATCCCGGAATTGATTGCAGCCGTCCCGCGCGTTATCGCTGCTATTGCCGACACAATCAGAAACTACGACTGGGGCGGCATCGGTAGAAACATCGTTCAGGGGCTGAAAGACGGTATCGCCGGAATGTGGGACAATATCAAGGATTGGTTCAACGAAAAGGTGAATAGCCTTGTCGGCGGCGTGAAGCGCATTTTGGGCATCCACTCCCCTTCCAAGGTCTTTGCCGGAATCGGCGGTTTCATGGCCGAAGGTCTGGGCGAAGGCTTTAGCGATGAATTCGCGGCTGTGAAAAATGACATTGAAGGCAGCATGAATTTTGACGCTGGAACCATTACAGCAGATGCAAACATCAGCAGAAACTATACAAGTGGCTCTTACGGAGCGGCAAGCACAAGCGGGGGTGGCGATTCCGGCAGAATTGTAATGCTGCTGGAACAGTATTTGCCTATGTTGGCAAATATGAAAGTCATCATGGACAGTGGCCAGGTTATCGGTTTGCTTGCCCCAGGCATGGATGAAGAACTGGCCAAAATCAATGCAAGGAAGGCAAGGGCTGTATGATAGGAAAAGTATTTTTTGACGGAAAAGACACTTACACAGAATACGGCCTGCTTCTTGCGAGCAAGTCCATTTCTTTGCCGGAAGTCCGCACGAATATGATTGATGTTCCGGGCCGGGACGGTCTGCTGGACGCTTCCGAGGTGTTGACCGGCGAAGTGACCTACAAAAACCGCACCATTGTACTGAAGCTCACCGGCGTGGACACGGTGAGCGGCAAGAAATGGCCTGCCACGATTTCTGACTTCTGCAACAAAGTCCACGGCAAGCGCGTGAAAGTGACCTTTCCCGAGGACACCGCCCATTATTACAGTGGGCGATGCTCCGTTGGGCGGGTGGTGCTTGTCAAAATGATGCAGACCATCCCGGTCACAGTCAGCTGCGACCCGTGGAAATACAAGAACGCAAAAACCACGGTCACGGGGACCGTGCCCGAATCGGGCACGCTGTCCCTGACTCTGACCAATGAGTGCCGGCCGGTGGTGCCCACCGTGGAGGTGTCGGCGGCTGCAACGCTGACCTTCGGCGGCAAGGACATCTCGGTGGCAGCCGGCAGCCATCGTAGCCTGGACATCCGCCTGGCAGCCGGCAGCAACACCCTTGCTGTCACAGCCGCAGCGGGGACCGCAGTGTCCGTCACCTATCAGGAGGCATCGCTATGAGCTACACTGGCGCGGTATGCGGCAAGGCTATTGCCGGGCTTGCCGTCTGTGGCACGGCCCCCCAGGAGGCTGCGCAGGACTTTGCTGGCTATCAGCTGCGTTACGGGGATTACATCCTGTACGATCCGCGCGGCGCCAACGAGACGGACCGGCTGTGCGCCTCGGCGGCGTCGGTGGACCTTACCGCCGGCAAGGCCGGGAGTATGGCGTTCTCTTTGCCGCCGGATCACCCGTACCGGGACAAGCTGCCCTATATGCGGCCCGGTCTGGAGCTGCTGCAGGGTCGGTATGTGGTGTGGCGGGGCCGCATTACCTCCCAGGTAGGCGACTTCCGCAACAACCTCAACGTTACGGCAGAGGGCGTCATGGCGGTGCTCAATGATTCCACTGTCCCCCCGTTTGTCTACCCGGACGATTTTGCGGCGGATGCGGACTATCAGGCGGCTGCCAACAACGGCAATGTGGTGGATTTCCTGTTCCGCTGGTTCCTGGCCCAGCACAATGCCAAGGTATCCACGGATCAGCAGATCAAGCCGGGCGTCTGCACTGTGACGGACGCCAACAACTACATTGCCCGCAGCGCCACCAAGTATCTCACCACCATGGAGGCCATGACCACCCGCCTTACCGGCTCCGCCCTGGGTGGATACCTCCTGATGCGGTACGAGGCGAACGGCAACTATCTGGACTATTACGCGGACCTGCCGCTGACCAACGCACAGGCGGTGCAGTTCGGCCAAAATCTCCTGGACCTGGAGCGCCAGCTTACCGGCACCGGCATCTACACCGCCATCCTGCCGGTGGGCAAGGACGGCCTGACCATCGCGGAGCTGGCCGACGGCGATCTAACGGACGACCTGGTCAAGGAGGGCCCGTATGTCTGGTCCCGGGCCGGTGTGGCAAAGTACGGCTGGATCTGTCCCGGTCCAACGGACTGGCAGGACGTCACTGTAGCCGGAAACCTCCAGTCCTACGCAGCGGCCCGGCTGGCTACCTCCGGCTGGGCGCTGGATGAGTCCATTACCTGCAAGGCCATTGATCTCCACGTTACAGACGCCGCTGTGGCCGCCTGGCGAGTAGGCCGGTATACCATGCTGGCCACCACGCCCCACGGCATCCGGGCGGCCATGCCTCTGCTGCAAATGCACATTGATCTCTTGGACCCGGCGCAGACCACCGTCACCATGGGCCGGACGCGGCGTACCTTTACCGGCGACGTGGAGGACGAGCGCAACCGCGTATCCCAGGGCATGGAGGAGGTACGGCAGGAGACTGAGGAGCGGATCAACACCGTGCAGCAGATCCTCACCGAACGCATGACGCAGATCTCACAGTCGGACCGGCAGATCCTCCTGGAGGCTCTGCAAGACTATGTGGAGATCGGGGACTTTGAGAGCTACAAGCGGGTCATGGATGCCACTCTGGCCATCCTGCCGGATCAGATCCGCATGGAGGTATCCGAGGAGATCACCGAGCAGGTGGAGGACGCCACCGGCGATATCCGCCAGACCGTCCGCACCATGAACCAGTACATGAGCTTCACGGCGGCCATGGGCATGCTCCTGGGCAGCGAGGGCGACCCCGTGAAGGTGCAAATCAACAATCAGGGGCTAAACATCCTCCGGGAGACACTGGCGCTGCTGTCCATCAATCAGCGGGGCGTATACACGCCGTCGCTGTATATACGGCCCATGGATCCGGACGACCCCACCGCCGGGTGCCTGTACCTGGGCAACCTGGTGGTCCGGGTTGCCCCGGATGGGTCCGTGGTGGGTGCGAAGGGAGTGAATGCCAATGGGTGAGCTGTACGGCGCACAATCCACATACGGCTGGCGGCTACGGCTGGGGTATACCATCCAGCAATCCCGCAGCAACAACCGCAGCACCATCGCCCTGTCACTGCAGATCTACGACGGCACCGGCGAGAGCTATAACCAGGCGGCCAACAGCTGCTATTACGTCCTACAGGGAAGCAAGGTGTACCATCCCTACAGCTACACCGCCAAGGGCTGGTACGATCTGGGCACCAAGACCATCACCGTGGACCACGATGCCAAGGGCGAGGCCACGGTAACACTGTCCGCTGAGTGGCACAGCGGCTTTACCTCTCAATGGACGCCAGCGTCTCTGTCTGTATCCGGCAAGGTCACGCTGCCTACCATCCCCCGGGCATCCTCTTTGGCGGTCCCGTCTATAACGCTGGGCAGCCCTGCCACACTGACCGTCACCAAGGCAGACAGCAGCTACACGCACCGGATCACATACGCCTGGGGCACCCACTCCGGCGTGGTGTCAGCAGAGACGGGCGCGACGTCCATTACCTGGACGCCGCCCCTGGAACTGGCCAGCGACATCCCCAACGCCGCCAGCGGTGTGGGCACGCTGACCATTACCACATACAGCGGTGATACGGCCTTGGGCAGTCAGTCCTATAGCTTTGCCGCCTCCGTGCCTGCCAGCGCGGCCCCTGCGGCCTCTGTGGCGCTTTCGGACGCCGCCGGGTATGCGGATACCTACGGAACCTACGTGCAGACCAAGAGCCGTCTAAAGGCCGTCACGACGGCCAGCGGGAAATACGGGGCGATGGTCAAGGGCTATACCCTGGCCATCTCCGGCTTGACGGCCACCGGGGCTACAGCCACTACTGGCGTGCTGCCGGAGTCCGGCACGGTGGCCTATGCCGTCACCGTTACAGACTCCCGGGGGCTGTCCACCGTCCTGCGAGGGACTATCACCGTGCTGCCCTACGCCGCGCCCGGTGTGCGTTCCATCAGCGCCGCCCGCTGCGATGCAGACGGCACGGACAACCCCGCCGGAGATCACGCCAAGGTGTCCTTTGTGGGCGCGGTGGCGCCGCTGAACGACGAGAACACGGCCGCCTATGTCATCCGCTACCGGGCCCAGGGGGCGGACACCTGGAGCTCCCAGGCCGTGCCGGACGCCGCCGGGCAGTATACACCCAGTGCCTACGGCGTCATCCCGGCCGCGGTGGACACCGTCTATGAGGTGTGCATAGCCGTCACCGACGCACTGGGCAGCACGGCCAGCCTGATTGTGGTGCTGCCATCGGCGCAGGTGCTGTTCCGGACGGCGCCGGCTGTGGACGGTCTGTCCATCGGCCAGTATCTGACCGAGGCGGCCACGCTGATTGTGGGCGGACTCATCAAGCACCTGAAGCTGCCCGGTCCCGCGGAGGTGTTGTTCGGAGGCAAGCCCCTCCTGGATTACCTCCACCCCGTCGGAAGCATCTACCAGTCCACGGATGCCACGTCTCCAGCGGACCTGTTTGGCGGCACCTGGGAGCAGATCAAGGACAGGTTTCTCTTGGCGGCTGGCGATTCTCATGCGGCGGGCTCCACCGGCGGCGAGGAGAAGCACATCCTGACGGCGGCGGAGATGGCAAACCACACTCACGGCTACGATTACACGGGCCAGAGCGACGCCGTTGGCACCGGTGCCATCAAGATCGTGTCTCCCGGCGGCACCGCCAACGCTTACACGGGCAAGGCTACGTCTAACTGCGGCGGCCAGGCCCACAACAATATGCCGCCGTACCTGGCCGTGTACACATGGCGCAGGACGGCGTGAATACGGACGTGTAATGGGGCGACAGCTTGTGCCCGATTTGGGCACTGAAAGGAGTGATCTAATGGCATTTAGCAAGACGATCTTTGTGGACAACCAGCCCGTTATCGACGCTGATACCCTCAACGCCATCCAGGATGAGCTGATCCGGGTGGCCGGACTGCTGGGCAAGGACATCCAGTCCGCTGCCATTAACGACAGCGGCCACCTGATTTTGACGCTGACAGACGGCACCACGCTGGACGCTGGCGTTGCCAAGGGCGCACAGGGAGAAAAGGGCGCGACCGGCCCGGCTGGCCCGCAAGGCCCTGCCGGTGCAACCGGACCGCAGGGACCTGCGGGTCATAGCCCGGTGGTGACAGCCACGAAAAGCGGAAAAGTGACCACCATCGAGGTGGATGGGACGGCGATTGCTACCGTAAACGATGGCGCGGATGCAGAGGATACAAGGGTCATCGCCGTGGCCATTCCCGCAGTGGTCAGGGTTCTGACCGGCAGCGAATTCAATATCTACTATGCTAATGTGATATCCCAGCAGAACGCCATGTTCTGGTGCAGCGCAGCAAACGGGCTGACCATAAAGCGGTATGGCGATCATCTGTCTATAACGGCCAACGCACCCGGGACGTATCCACTGCAGTGGAAGGTGTACGACTCCGGCTACAGCCTGCTGGCGAGCGGCACATGCACGATCATCGCCGCAGCCAACAAGGCCGTTACCGCTTCAGCGCTGGTCATCGGCGACAGCACCGTGACCCAGGGCAACTACATCTGTCAAAAGCTCCTGAGCTGTTTCTCGACCGCCGGGGGAGCACTGACACTGCTCGGGACCCGGGGCACGGCTCCGGCCAGACATGAGGGACGGGCCGGCTGGAAAGCCTCCGACTACTGCACAAAGGCGGCAGACGGCACATATACAAACCCGTTCTATAACAACGGGTTCGACTTCAGCCACTATATGACCACGCAGGCCTATACCGGCGTGGGCGTGGTGGTTCTCCAACTGGGCATCAACGACATCTTCTATGCCGGGCTGGATTCCTTCTCGGCGGCTGCGACAATCGGGTATCTGGATACCATGGTGAACTCCATCCTGAACTATGACAGCAGCATCAAGGTCATCGTTGATCTGCTCACGCCGCCCAACGGGAACCCCTCCGTTTTTACGGAGAAATACGGCGCCAGTCAGATTGACTTCGTGTACCGCATGAACACGATCCGCATGTCCAAGGCGCTGATGGAGCACTTTTCCGGCAACATCTCCGTGGCTATCTCGCCCAACAACTGTGTGCTGGATCCGGCTCAGGATATCAACGACGGCGTGCACCCCACGGAGGGCGGCTATGCGAAGCTGGGCCAGATGATCTATGAGACGATGCTGGGTGTGCATAGCGGTGACAGCGGCGGCGGTCAGGTGACTCCCCTGTGGGATATGACCGGTCGGACAGGCGTTCAGTGGCAGGAGTATTCCGACGGAACCGTGGGAAGGTCCTTTGGAACAGATAAGTACTATTATCCGATGTCTTTTACCGGGACTACTCAGAGTCCGACCGCTGCGACGATGACGGACTTTGCTGTCGGAACGGATACCTTGGAATTTACGATCCAGACGGGCAGCGCGTCGGCGTCTCAGCTCTCCGGCTATGGCATCGTGGTCCCGCTGGCGCTGGAAGCCGGAAAAAGCTATACTTTCGCGGCAAAATGCGCCAGTGCAAATAGTGGTGTGAACCTGATGACCTATAACGTAAGCGGCGGCGTATGGACCTACGTGTCCAATGCCAGAGTCTGCTACAGCACCACGGAGCTTTGCTCCGCTTCCATAACCCCGGAAGCCGGGAAGGGGTACGCTATCTGTTTCTCCCAGAAAAGCGGCGGCGTTGGTACGAAAAATGTGTTCAGCCAGATTTCGCTGAAGGAGTCGTGAGCGGCAACCACGTTCCGGCTGCCAAGGCGCAAAAAAAGGAGGGCGATTAGCCCTCCCGCTTGAGCGCCTGTGTTATCAGGTGCTCAATGTAGTTTGAGATGCTACGGCCCTCCGCTTCGGCGGCGGCCTGGATCTTCTCTTTTAACTCCGGCGTGAGCCGGATGTAGAGGCGCTCTGATTTGGACATGCCATTCTCTTTTCTGCTCTCATTTCCTCCGGGGTGGTGGGCGATTTCAGATTTGCTTGATTTCCCATGTGCCGGGGATGATATCGGCGACCTTGTAACCGCTGATGCTGCCAAGGATTTCCTCGTCTACGCTGTGGCAGTAGATTTCCATTGTCACCATATTCGCCCAATACACCTTTCCGCGATAGGTTACTTTCCTCCCGTCAAACAATTCATCCTTGTGGCTGTTCAGATACTTCATACTGTTGTCCTTCCCGGCCTTGTGGCCTGTTCATTTCTTTTAGCTTGACCATATTGTACGCCTTTTGTGCGTACAAATCAATTGGCAAAATAGCCAAAAATTACACAAAAATTAAAGCAAAATCACAAAATTGAAAGGAGAAATACACATGAAAGAAAACGCGATCAAGGCCGCGCTGGCGGCCGCCCTGGGGGCGCTGTGCGCCTACGGGGTGCAGCTGCTGGTGCCGGTGCTGGTGCTGGTGGTGGTGATGCTGCTGGACTACGCCACGGGCATGACCAAGGCATGGAACGCCGGGGAACTGTCCTCCCGGGTGGGCCTGCGGGGCATCCTGAAAAAGGTGGGCTACTTGGTCATCGTCGCCGTGGCCGCCGTGGTAGACTGGCTGCTGCGCTACGGAGCCGAC
>OLQA01000769.1_pt1 | contig 30503 bp, 17 predicted proteins | sample 1673151 | NCBI WGS metagenome assembly OLQA01 (sample SAMEA3136760, study PRJEB25190) | human gut metagenome | biome: human gut; feature: human-associated habitat; material: faeces | place: Austria | collected 2013
GTTTTGCCCATCGGCTTTCCAATATTTGGATTCGGGAGGGATGAATATCCTTTGTATGTCCGGCTATCTATGGTTCCAAAGCTGTTGATATAGAAAGAAAGGGCATTGCTTAATTTGGACAGATAAGACTCTCCAATATCCAAAAGCGATTTTTTCTTCATTTCCCCCTGGCCAACCAGCACATAATCATCAGAGCATTCGATGATAAAGCCCAAATAATTGGATATCCGTTTGATGTGCATTTTGTCGGCATAGTCGTTGAGCTTTGAGACACTAACCGTGTCCAAAGAATAGGCATAGTTGGTAACAATTTCGTCCGTTGTAAGACCAGAAATGGGATTTTCGGATATATATGGCTCTTGGAAATAATATCTTCCACTGAAATTTAGTTTCAGAAACTCAAAGAGGCTCTTGGGGGAGTCGAGAAATTTTATCGAATTCATTTGTGTGGGATAAAGAAGCTTTATACGTGAATAAATCTTAGAAGAAGTGATGACTGGGGATTTTAGGGAAGAAAATAGAAATTCGACTTCTTTTTTGATTTGTTCCTCGAACTCCAGGGAAACCGCCTTGCTATCGTATTCCTAGAAGAACTTCTTGTTTTTCAAATAATCATCATAATAATCCAGGTATCTTTTCACTAGCACAATGTTATGAGGCTTGTACTGATAGACTAAATTGGCTTTTTCGATTACTTTAGACTTGTAGTTCGTGAAATAATAATAATCATCGAAAAGATAGAAGTTGTCGAAATTTGGAGACGTCTTTGCAAGGAGCTTATTCACGACATCGAAATTAGACAGTATTTTGCTTACTTTCATGAAGTTAAAATGCCTAGCCAGCAACGACTTAGAAAAGCTACGTCTTTCCCGATTGATGATATACTTGCGGACATCAGCAGGCTCGGCAATTGGATGGCGATTAATCAAAAGATAGCATTCTTTTGGTTCAACATCATAAGCTCGAAGAAGGCATTGGATGCTCATCAAGGCATGCGTGGAATCATGACTGGTGTTCAAATAAAGATCTCTGAATGGAGTGTAATTCGTTCTCTTAATCTTCGAGAAAACTTCGGTCTTACTCCAACTATATTTTATGTTTAGCAAATAATCGTCCGTCTTGGGATTTCGCTTATCCAATTCCTGAACGATTTTCAAGGCCATCATCGTCCACCGATTATCGTAAATTTCTATATCATTATATTTGAAATAATATGGAATCGTATTGTCTAGAATAGGAAGCTTTTCATCCACGTTATATTCATAGTAACGTCTGCCATTGATTACATGGATCTTATATTTCTCATATATATCCATAAATACCCCCTATTGGTTGCTGCTGACCATGATAGAATCTAAGAAAAATGCTGTGTCGTTATATCTTTTTTCCATAAAAACCATTCAATTATCAAAGTCCTATTGCCGGTTATGAAGATTGCACTTATGAGTATACCAAATATTTAGTCCAACAAATAAACAAAGTAGGCTCATCGGATGGATTTGTCCTTCAATTAAGACGCCTAGCATTTTTATAAACTATTAGTCATCATTCATGAAATCATCTACTCATTTGATTTAATCAGAATGAGTTTCAACTCGAAAATAATGTATCCGCATACCTTAAATAGAACTTGATAGAATCCTTTCCGAATATTGAAAAAAATTCGATGAAATATTTGTTTTTTCGAGAGCGTAATTTCGCTTTCTAGGTCATAAAAAAGGAAAAGCTGCCAAAGCTTGTCTGTGTTCTACATTGTTGGAACCATGGCGCTTTGGCAGCTTTTTTATAAGGCTTTTGGCGATAATCTGGAGGAATACCATGAAATTCTGGCCATGGCAATGTCCTCCGAATATAAAAAAAGGAGTTCCCGCAGGAACTCCCCTGGTCGCAGGCCACGCAGGTATCTGCAACTCGATCGTTAAACACTTTACACAGAGAAATGTGATTTGTCAATCCCATCAACTCAATATATGTCTCAATGTTATGATATGCACAAATCAGTTCCTACTTACACAAATTGTAATCATTGCGAATCCACAATTCTTGAACTCTCTCATTTTAAGAAATCAGGTGACTACGGAAACGGAACCAGGAGATACCGTTGCCTTGACTGCGGCAAAGCGTTCTTCCCGCTGACGGGGACTGTATTTGACGCCCATAAGATTCCCATATCCGAATGGATAGAATACATGATTCACCTCTTCGAATTCCATTTCCTTTCTAGTTTCGCTATTAAGGAAGATATGGATTTCTTAAACGATATTGATAGGGAGAGTTTAACTGATGCTCCTGATATTCGAATATCTACATCTATGTCATTTAAAGTAAAGAATAAGGAAGTTAAAATTGAAACTACTCAAAAATATAATCGGTTTGATACATGGTATCAGACCTTTTTATTTGTCTCATTTGATATTTTGTTTGTCTTCCTTTTATGAATTTACCGCAAAAGTTGGAAACAAAATGCCACAAATATTGGAACCAAAATACCGCAAAAGTTAGAAACAAAATGCCGCAAAAGTTAGAAACAAAGTGTTAACATTGTTATAATATCAACAGGGGGATACATATGAAATACAAAGCAAGAATCGCGGATAGCCTTTTAAAAGAAAAATTGGACACATTCGGAGCAGTACTGATCATTGGACCAAAGGGATGCGGAAAAACAACAACAGCAAAACAGCAATCAAAAAGCGTTATCGAATTTCAAGACGAGGAAAAAAGAGACCAATATTTAAGTACGGCAAAAGATGCACCGAGCATGCTTTTAATCGGAGACAAACCTCGACTGTTCGATGAGTGGCAAGATGCCCCTAAAATATGGGGAGCAATCCGTAAGTCTGTTGATGATGAGCAGAAAACAGGATTATATATTCTGACTGGTTCAACATCAAAGAATGTTCAAGTGGCTCACACTGGCACGATGCGAATCAGCACAATGAAAATGTATCCTCTAAGCTTATATGAATCTGAAGAATCCAATGGTTCCGTTTCACTGATGGAATTGTTCGACAATCCGGATTCTTTCAAGGGATGTATTTCCAATTTAACAATAAAAGAACTTATCTTCGCAATCTGCAGAGGCGGATGGCCGACATGTTTTAAAATCAAAAATGAAAGCGACAAATTAGATGTTGCCGATGATTTGGTATACCAAATCTGCAACAAAGATATTTCGTCTATTGATGATGTAAAAAGGAGTCCCAAGTTGACAAATGCGATTCTAAGATCCTATTCAAGAAACATCTGTACACTTTGCGATTATAAAACAATCTATCAAGATGTCAAATCAACAAATGATACATCGGATAAAAGCATCAGTGATTACATTGAAGCATTAGAAAGACTTTATATCATAGAAGATATTGATCCGTGGTGTCCTGCAATCAGATCCAAAACAGCGATTAGATCCGGTAAAAAAAGGAATTTGATAGATCCATCAATTGCAGTCGCATCTCTTGGAATATCACCGGAATACTTTAATACTGATTTCAAAACACTTGGTTTTCTATTTGAATCTTTATGCATAAGAGATTTGAAAATCTATTCTTCTAAGATGCGTGGAGAAATGTCATATTATCATGACAGATATGGATTAGAGGCTGACGGCGTATTGCATTTAAAAGACGGAAGATATGCTTTGCTCGAATTCAAATTAGGCTCAAGTGAAATCGATGAAGGTGCAAAACATCTCTGTGAAATCGAACATTTGATCAAAGAATACAATGAAAAAGAAAAGCAAGTGCCTTTGAGGCTACCTGATTTGAAAATTGTCATCACTGGAACGCAGTATGGTTATCGAAGAGAGGATGGCGTTTTTGTCATTCCTATTGGGTGTTTAAAAGACTAGTGCTTCCTTTGAATGCTAGAATCGGCACTGGCAGCCCCGCTTCAGACATTCGATTCCGTTGATCTCTATCCGACAATCACTGACAAGCTCACCCGTCTTTCATTTGGATTAATAATGAACCATCCGTTCCTCGATGGGAACAAGCGGATTGGGGCCTATGCCCTCACAGTTGGCCTTAAGCTAAACGGAATTCCTTTTTCCTTGTGCTGCTTCACTGCTGCGAGTTTCTGTTTGAATGTGAATTTCATCTGAAAAGCCCCTCCTATTGTTCCTTGGTCCAGTGAAAGGGGTGCACTACAAGTTATAAATAGCGAAGACTAATAATATTTATTGCTAAAAAATTAATGCTATATTAAGTAATAATTTGAATTTTTTCAATTATTAGTTAACCTCTCAACAGATTTAAGATTAATTAAAGTAAAAACCTAAATAAATAAGAATATAATTATCTTTGAATGATATAATTATGCTGTTTTCAGCAATAGGAGATTTGAAACGATATGTTCATTAAGAAAAAAGCTTTAATTACCACTGTTTCATTGCTTTCTTTGTTATTGACTAGTTGTGGTCAGAGAGCAAATAGTGGAAATGGTAGCAACACTGGTGATATTCAAGTTGATACAGATGCCAGTGGATTAGCTACGGTTAGAATTTATAAGAATAACGATTATTCTTCCAATGGTAGATTTGTTCCAGCTGATAAGGTGGATCTTGAATTAAATTATAACGATTTGTCTGGAACTCTTTCTAACAACAAGTCAGTCATGCCTTCTTTAGGCGATGCTAATCTTTTAGTAATTCCTGTTCATCTCCCTGGTGGAAATGAATACAAGACTGATAAAGTTAAATCTGATATTGAGAAGGTTTTCTTCGGAGACAAAGATGACTCTTCTTTAGGATTTAAATCGGTCAAGCAATACTATAGTGAAGCAAGTTATGGAAAGTTTAATTTGAATGGAACAGTCACTGATTGGTTCGATGCTACTACATTAGTCTCTGATGTCAAAGACATAACTTCAGGAACTGAAGGAACGATCGTGAATAAAATATTGAGAGGTGCAGTGGATTGGGCTGGCTCTTCTCAAGGAATAAATTTAAAAGATTTTGATAATAATGAAGATGGAAACATCGACGGTGTTTATTTAGTCTACGATCATTTGGATTGGACGACAGAAAACTACATTCAACACGAATCTAATCCTCAGTTTGATTCTTCCACTTTGAATCAAGCTTTTTGGAATTTCACTTATTGGGATTTCTATTCTGAATCTAAAAATGATAAGCCCGCAACTTCCGGCTTCTCATGGTCTAGTTTCGATATGATGTACACATCATATTGCGAAAGAAATAAAAATGATACTCCGGATTTATCTGACTTATCTAAAATCAAATTAGATTCTCATACATTCATTCATGAGTTTGGTCACCTATTAGGATTGGAGGACTATTATTCTTCATCTGATTCTAGCTATCATCCAGCTGGCGAATCTACTATGATGGATCAAAACATCGGAGATTTGGATTCTTATTCTAAGATGTTGTTGGGATGGGTCACTCCTTATGTCGTGTATGGAACTAGTGAAATCACTATTACAAATGTTTCTAAAAACAGTGGAAATTCAGTAATAGTCATTCCTTCAAACTATGCTGAAATCTCTCAAAGTGTCGAAGATGCAATCAAAGGGAATAGAATCGATAAATTTAGATATACATTCAATCCTTTCAGTGAATATTTAATGATTGACTTGTATACACCTGATGGAAACAATGAACAGGATACTTATGGACCTTACGTTTTTGATAGATCTGCCATGGCAAATAAAGTTGGTGTAAGAATCTATCACATCGATTCTAGAATCTTTAAATGTAAAGTTGTCGATTATATGGGTGGACAAAAGCTTGCCTACGTAGACGGATATGTTTGGGACGGTCAGATGCTCCAAGATGATGAAGCTATATTGATGCCTATATCCAACAATATGAGTGAATCTAAAAATTTCCAATTACCCCAAAGTTTCGATTACTTCGACCAAATCAGATTGCTTGAATCCAGTGGAATCAATACTTTTGATAAGAATGGAATGATGACTAATCAAACATTGTATTATTCTGAAAGTAAGCCTTTTGACATCATGTCTTATGGATATCAGTTCTTTAATGGACGTTATACATATGATGATGGAAACGAGCTTCCTTTTAAAGTAAAGGTTCTCAATGTAGAAGATAAAGGAGAGTAAAAATGAAGAAAAATTTATTTGGACTTATCGGATTGTCGATGACTATGTTCTTAGTCGGATGCAATCCATCTAATAATACTAGTCAAACTCCTGACGATAGTATATATAAGCACTCGGTCAGTGTTGAAGTGAGTGGGGCTACTGGTGGAAAGGTAGTGAATCCTGAAAATGTCACCTTGACTGAAAACTTTGATTCATTGACTGATAAGAAGTTCTACAACACTAGAGTTCTCCCTTCTACTGGTGATGTGAACATCCTTGTAGTTCCTTTGATTGTACCCGGATATGAAACAATCGATATCGATGGTGATGGAATCGATGATAGCGAAAGAGTCAAGTCTGATTTAGACAAAGCTTTCTTCTCTTCTGGAAGAGATGATGTCTATTGCTCGGTCAAAGATTATTACTATCAATCCAGTTATGGAAAATTGAATCTTAGTGGTGAAGTCACAGATTATTGTGAGATCAATGATGACTTGGGATATAGTTACACCAATGCGGCTAACATCACTTTGTCTGATACTTACGATATCGTAAACAAGGTCTGTGATTGGTTGTCTGACACCAAGGGATTTGATTTGACTAAGTACGACAATAACAAAGATGGATACATCGATGGAATATGGTGTATATATTCTTGCCCTAATTATTCTAATGGTGGACCTAAAGGAGACGATAATAACTTTTGGGCTTATACATCATGGGGAAATCAAACCCCTACAAAGGATAGAAAACCCGATGTTTCAAAGCCAATCTATAACTTGTTCGGTTGGGCCAGTTACGACTTCATGTATGAAGGATACGGCATTAGCAAAATCGACACACACACTTATATTCATGAGACAGGTCACTTCTTGGGATTGAATGATTATTATTCTGATGTTTCTAGCTATAACCCTATTGGAAAAGTCGATATGATGGATTCAAATATCATCGATCAAAACATGTATTCCAAGATGCTATTGGGTTGGACCAAACCTTATTTGGTGACTGGAAATGCAACTATTGATTTGAAGAGCATGCAAAACGAAAATGCTTTGATAGTTATTCCTGGCGATTCCTATGTCATCAATGACAAGAATGAATTCGATCCTTTCAGTGAATACATTTTAATCGAGTTATACACAAATGAAGGATTGAACTATGATGATTCTAGAAGAAGTGTTTCTGATAGACCTTTAGCTATGAACGATAAGGGTGTGAGAATCTATCATATCGACAATAGAAAATTTGTGGTCGATGTGAAATCAAAGAAAGATGATGGAACTTATACTTCTAAAGAATATAAGACCGGTGATACCATCGATTCTCAACATAAGATTATTCTTCCTATGTCTAACGATAGAGGATCGAGCAGATACAACTATGGATTTGGAGTTGATCCTAATGATAATCTCTTCGATGAAGTTAGAGTTATAGAAGCCAACAATGTCGATTCGTTTAGCAATGGTGGATATCAAACTTCCAAGACTTTGTTCAAGGAAGGATCTTCATTCGATATTGGAACATATAGCAAGTTCTTCATCAACAAGTCATCTGATAAGACTAAAGGTTTGTTAGATACAGGAGATTCTTTCTCCAAGACTATTTCAATAGGAGAGATTAAGTAATATGAAAAGAAATAAAATAATCATCTCTTTAGCATTGCTTTCCTTGTTAAGCTTGACAAGCTGTGGCAATAGCACTTCTTCAATTACTCCTTCTGACAAAACGGATAAAAAGCCTATTGACTACAATTCCGGCAGGGGATTAGAAGGAAATCAAGATGCCGATGACGTCATCGATGATAGCGATAGTATATTGAATGGCTTCTTGAACGGTGTCTCGGGTGTGAGTCGCTACTCTTATGAAGTCACCAGCACTGTTCAAAATAATGAAGGTCATTTCACAGATTACTTTGATTCTAAATGCTGGTACAACTTAGATCACGAAGATGATTCGGCTAGTTTTGGATTGGCCTTGGATGAAAATAATAAATTATTCAAATACTATTTGAATGATGACTATGATCCCACCCCTTCGCTTTATCAGTATACTAAATATACGACTGATGGAGTGACTATCGATGACACGCTGTACGGACCTTTGAACCTAGCTACTGTCAGCATGCTCTCAACTTTGGACGGAATCACTCCTAGCACTGCTGAAGTGTCTATCGGAACTAAAGTATCGACTAACAAATATATGTTGACTTCATCCGATGTCCTTTCGGTCTTTCAATATATGACCACGTATGGATCATCCATATCTAGCTATATAACTACTTGTTATATCAATATCCTCGATATGGATAGTCTCGAATTTGAGTGTCAAATCGATTTAGGAAGTTATGGATCGATAACTGGCCATTTCACTGATTTGACTGATAAGTCTTCGATTTTGGATAAGACAAAATCAAAGTTGGATTCAAAGACTTTAAAAGGTGTTGAGAAATATGATGATGTCACTAAATTCATGGATGTTTTGAATCAAAATAATTTCACTATCAAAGGCTATAACATACATATATCCAATGGAAGTGAATTGAAAGCTGATCCTTACACTGTTTACTGTACTAATAACTATTTCTATTTTGACTTCAGCGATTCTTCATATCATGACTTTGGATATGTTTTAGTTAAGAAAGGAACAGAAGTTACTTATTATTCTAAGAATGCCGATTACGACTATACAAAAAATCCAAGCGATGAATACGATAAGACAAAGTTAGTACCTACTACTAAAACTTTGAATTATGATGCTTGTTATGGATTCACCACTGACAATAATGGAAACTTATTCTTCGATTATTTCCATGGGCCTGTCGAGACAGAGACTACAAAGTACAATGAAGAGTATGAATACTTGAAGGATATTCCTGAAAGTGAGCGTAAAGAGAATGTTCTTTACATCGTTAAGGAAGAAGGAACTAATATCAAAGTTGTATACGAATGGAAGAAGAGCGGAGACGATGAGACATATTCCTGGGCTAGATATTCTGGATGGTATAACGATGTCGGTGCATTCTATGTCAACGATATCCAAGCTACTTTCTACCCTTATAACATGGGAATTACTCAATATGCCGAAGCTTATTTGGAGCAAAGCCTTACTGACAGTAACTATTATCATTCCAATAATAGTGAATTGATGTCTGGTTGGGCTAATGGATTATTCGGCTGGGGTTGGCAATCTAGTACCAATTGGATGAGCAGTGTCAAGGATTCCTATATTAAATTGACTAAGGATAGCGATGGAAACATCACTAGCAGTGAAGTTGGATTGAAGATGCAAGCAAATTATCAAGGGACATATGGACTTCACTCGGTCTATTACACCTATAGCAATTTCGGCTCTACTTTTCATACTGTCACTGAGACATTCTTGACTGGATTGGGGGTGAGTTTCTAATGAATTTTAAAAATATTATCGTTTCTTTATCCTTGATTTCCTTGTTGGCTTCTTGCTCCAATCAAACGACAACTCCTGTTCCTACAACTCCTAGCGATAATTCATCCAATACTGGTGATAACGATTACCAACCTGTAGGTGAATTACAAAGATTGATGAAAGAAATAAAGAAGGATTCTAACTTCTCTATCGGATATCATGTAAGTTACTATGACCAAGGTGAATCCGATATGAACTTCTTCTTCACCAATTATTCATTTCAACAAGGAAACAATACTAATTCTCAAGGTATAGCTCAAGGTGATGGATTCATCTATAGATATACATTGGATGACGAAGGAAATGTCGATGCTGGAATTCCTTTGGTCAACTATAACACCGGGATAAGATATGATGAAATTTATTCATATATCAACGGTGTAGCTAATTTGGATTTGTCCAAACTCCCGACTGAGACTGATGACGATGGATATTATCCTTATGTGTTCGGCCAAGAAGGAAATGAAGCTAATGATCTGGTCATCATGACAGTCTTCCTTAGACAGACTCAAGGTTCTTTGTATCCTAAATCTCTCAAAATAAAGACGATCGGTGACTCTATCTTGTTCGATTCGGTTCTTTTGACTTATGGAGAATCATCAGACAATCCTTTGGACTTGAGAATTCAATCCAGTGTTTATGATATAAACAGTACGACAAATTCTCAAATCAAATCTTATATAGATTCAGGAAAGACAGCTAAGGATCCATTAGATTTTGATTTCTATAAGGTGTTTAATAAATATTTGAACTGTAACGATAACTATACAATTTCATTAGATGGAACTGGAATGACTAACTTGTCTTCAGCTTATAAGCTTGATTACACTGAGAAACGCACTCAAGATGGAATTTTGGATGTTTTTTCTAGTGGGGAGAGAAGTGGTGCGATGATAGATCAAGGATCATTGAATTATTTCAAATTAGATTCAAATAATAAATTGAGCATAATCGGTACTCCTATTGCTGATTCAGATGGCAATTTCTATGAATCCATATACGGAGACTATAGGACTTCTTTCAGCTCATTTGATTTCTCATTGCTGAGTGGATATGTGAAGAATAATGAAGAGAAGATATATTATTTGACTGATAGTCAATTCGTTTATTATTTCGCTCATCTATGTCAAATCAATGTGCAGGATGATTTCAGTGTAGATGGTGTCACTATTCAAATAACAGATGAAGATAAAGCTGAGTTTACTGCTACTTTTGATCTATATAGCAAGAATACTGGAACTAGATATGGTAAATTTAAAGCTAAGTTCTTCGACGTCAACAACACATCAATTCCTGAGGTTACAGATTATTTGTCCGAAGGCGATGAGCCTTCGACTCAAACAAAAGATGATTTGAAGACTGTATTGGATGCCTTTAAAGGAAACAACTATTCTTATGACACTTTGGTGAATAGCAAAGGTATGGCTAAAGTCTTCTATAATCCCTCCTATTATTTCCTTCAAGTATATGGAGATCCTAATACCAATGAAGGATACTTGAAGGACGGTGACCATATTTATTCCTTTGGAGTTCAGTATGAGACTGATACAAGCGGACAGATTATATATGATTCAAACAATAATATGATTGTCAAGGAATTTGTTGTGAACAACAAAGGTACAGATTATGCGGATGCTATTCATAATATGAAGCTTCCCGGTATTGGAAAAGTCTATAGCGATGAGAATTCATTGAATTATATGTCTGAATTCTCTCAAGACTTATATGATACTGATAAGTATGACATAGGAACATATGGTGGAATTACATATTGGAATTTAAACGACTATACTTTAAGTCAAAAGATATTTGATTACGTTTATTCCGGAACTAAATCATTATTGCCTTTAGGTGTTGGAGTTAAAGTTTCAAATAAAGCCGATTCGAAAAAACTGTCTTTGATATTAGCTAGCACTATGTCAGATGGCTCTCAAAGCGGATATGCTGCTTTGACTTACTATGATATCGGAACTACTTCCAATCCAATTATAGAGAAGCAAATTGAGAATTACTTGTCTAACAAGTAATAGAAAGGATTTGATACTTATGAAAAAAAGAAAATTAATTCCTGCTTTATCTTCTTGGTTATTATTGACTTGCCTTATAGGATGCAACGACAATAATATTAATTCTTCAAACACTAGTGGGAAGCCTTCGACAGGTGTTCCTTCGACCGTGACTCCTACTGATAAAAAGCCTGTCACCAAAGTAGAAATAAATGGAACGAAGACTTTAATAGTCGGAGAAGATACAAAGCTCATAGCTAATACTGAAGTGACCTGGTCTTCTTCAGATGAGACAGTTGCAACTGTCGATGAAACTGGAAAGGTTCATGGTGTAGCTTCAGGTTCTGTTACCATCACTGCTACTTCTATTGAAAATCCTAGTCTTTCAGCTGAATGGGAGATTTCAATCAGTATGAGAATTCCTTCCAAGGACAAGTTGACCTTCAGTGCTAAGATCGATGGAAATGAAGTCTCTCCTGTCTATGGAAAGTATAGTTTTCCTTTAGGAAAAGAAGTAATACTTACTATTAATTCTCAAGAAGGATTTATGACTCCTAGCGTCACATTCAGCTTGACTCTTCCCAGTGATATCGATCAAACAATATGCAGTGTCGAAAATATTGCAGATACGACTAATTCAGCTGAATTTTTAGGAATAGGTAGCTTTGAAGGTGGAACCTTGACTGCAACTTGCTCTTTTGGAGATAGTGAAAGCAAGAGTATAAAGATGCCGATTCAATTCGATGTCATCGATACTAATGCCGATAACAAAGCCAACTTCTTCAATAAGTTTGACGGATGTGAAGCTGCCGAGAAGAATTCGTTGACCGATGCTAAAATTACTGAAGAAACTAAGACTACTGATTTGACTGATGCTTCTATAAATCCTGAAACACAGCAAAAATCCTATACTTATACTTTGTTTACCGATGCCGTTTATGTCAATGTGACTGGAGATTCCAAAGAGCATTATTTTGCTGGATCCAGAAATGGTTCTACATATCTTTTTGATTATGACGGCAGAGAGATTGGAACTTTCTATAACTTTGGTAGTTCAGAAAATTTAGGTGAGTCCTTCGTATTGTTGAATCATGCACCTGTCTATGGATTTGCTAATAGAATCAAAGCTTTGTTCGATTCATCTTATGGATTAGATACTGGTTTGGTCAACTTTGGAAATTATGCGGCATATGCATATTCCATTTTCACTATAACTCGTGAAAAGGCAGAGGTAGTATCTAATTTCGATTATAGTTCTACACATTATAAATTGAATTTGACAGTGAATTTCGACGGAAGTAAGGACGGAAATAAGATTACTTCCTTTAAGTTTACTGAATTGTCTCAAACTTCAGAAAAGAAGATTGAATATAGTCTTGAAGGATCTAACTTTGTTTACGGAGAAAAGAAGATCGATAGTAAAGATAACAACAAATCCTATTTGTCTTTTGATACATTCTATTACAAGACTCTAAATCTAATTTGTTTAGGTGGAACTAATGTCGATTCTGTAGGTGACTACACCAACACAGATAAGTATGGAACTAGTGATGATTTCAACGCTGAAGAGAATGCTTATATTCTTCCTAAATATAAATCGTTGGCAATGCGTATAGATCCAACACTTGGAAATCCTATCATCGATAGCATAACAGTGACTCAAGATAACCAAGATGTGATTGTCTCATCCATAGGTAGCAACGGACTAGTCATTTTCCAACCTAAGACTGAAAGAGAGCAACAAGATGATGGAAGCTATAAGGATGTCGTAAAAGAAGGAACCACAACCTTTACTTTAACTTCAGCAAAGAATAAAGTTTCTACTTCTATAAAAGTCGAATTTAAGACTGAGACTATCAATGCTATAGAAGTCATGGACAACAAGCCTAATAACAATGACTTTGGTGATGTCTATTTGAATGATAATTCAAATTACTTTACATTAAAAGCTTCACCTAATGATGATCAGATTGACTATGAATACGAAGCTATAGATTCTCAAACTGGTGCTTTACTACCGGATTTGAAAATCGATCACTATGTAGATGGAAACATCGATGGTTTATCTAGTTTCTATTACTATATTGTTGGAAGCAAGGTTGGAACATATAGCTTCAAAATCAGAGTTAAAGGAACTGCTGTTTCTACTAAAGACATCTTTGTTATAAACATTAAATCTCCTTTGTCTGATACTGAGATATATAACCATGTAAAGGATAAGACCTATAAGATAACTACAAGTACTTCAGTCCAGACTGTTAAGTTCACATCTAATACAAGTATTGCTTATACTTATAAAAATGAGAGTTCTGGAATAGATCAAACCGAGAGTATTGCAGTGACTATCACTAATGGAAGAATCAAGGTTAACGATGTCGAAGAAATTAAGATTACATCTAGTAAAATTGATGATACTGGAAATTCAGAAGGCTCTACTTCAAAAACTACATACACTAGCACTTATAGAGGTCAAAAATTCAACTCATCTTCTAAGTATTATGTTGGTGTGATGGCTGAGAATATCAGAGTATCTTCTGATTTTAATACTTTGGGAATATTCTTCATCAACAATTATGGTGGATATGAGAAACAAGAATTTCAAGTGGATAAATCTAGCCAAATTGATATAGATAACCTTCCTTCTTATTTGAATGGAAAGACATTGGTGAATAAGGATTGGAGTTTTATTACTGGTGCAGGTAACTGCTCAGTCAGTGTCTCCTTTACTTCGACCCACGCCTCCTTGACAATGGTCAATAATCAGAACACAACTATTGGAACACTTGAGTTTGACTATGCTTACGATTCTACAAGCAATGGAATAGTTGTTTCAAACAGCACTTCTATTATTGGACCTACTGGATTTTCGTTATCTGTCACGGGATTGACTTTGTCGGCGGATAAGTCATCGATTGATATCACTATTGGAGCCTTATCTCAGTATTCTGAAGAGCCGTTGACTTCAGAAGTCACAATAAAATTGTTCTAGCATTTTGTTTCTTTAAGCTGATAGCCGAGAAAGGCTATCAGTTTTTCTTTTAAGCCTTAATTAAGGATATGGTCAAAAAACATAAAAATGAATGATTAAAAACTATAATTAGATTTTTAAAAGATGATATAATTCTACCAGTTCAAGTAAAAGGACAGTATTAAACATGAAAAAAACATCAAAATTAGCTCTTATTTCTTTGTTAGCTGCTATTTCATTAACAGCATGTGGTGGTAGTGAAAGTAGTAAACCTTCGTCTACTCCTACCAACAACACCGGTAGTTCTCAGACTCCCGGTAAGCCTTCGACTCCATCGACACCTGAACCTAAGCCTTCTTATGCTATTAAAGCTACTGAGGGTGAAGGTTATAAGATTGAGGGATTGCCTAAGACTGCTAAGGAAGGTGAGACAGTCACATTTACACTTACTCTTGATCAAGGAAAGGAAGCAGATTCAGTCAAAGCTGGTGATGTCGATTGCACTTTGAATGATGATGGCTCTTATTCATTTACCATGCCCGGTAAAGCAGTAAATGTTGCTGTCACAGTTAAGAACAAGAAATTCAAAATCAACTCTATTTATTTCGATAGTGGAATGAGTTACTATAACCCAACACTAAGTTTTAATGTTGGAGATGAGTTTGAATTTGGTCAGAAAGTAGATTTCACATTGAGCGCTGCAAATTCCAGCTTTTACGCTTCTACTCTTGGAAGAGAAGCAATCTTTATCAATGATGAAGTTATCGATTTGGGTAGCCTTGGTCTTTCCGGTTCAGTAACAACTGTCGATAATTTGAGTTTCACAATGCCTGCAGAGGATGTCGACATCTATGTCATGCCTAAGGCAGTGGATATGACATCTGGTGATGCTGATAAGAGAATTAATAAGATTGTTATCGATGAAGCTCCTTCAGGAATCAAGGTTTTCTCTTCTGAAAAATTTTTATATGATTCAACATATAATTATGTTTTCAATAGTCTTTATGTAGCAAGAACCGATTCATATATTGTGACAAAGGTTTCTTATAAGGCAGACAATGTTTCTGAATGGACTGAGTTGGCTTTATCAATGACATGGACAGACAATATCTCTTTTATTTCTTTGAGCAATTTAAATCGTGGTACAGTCACTGGAGATCTTCATTTAAAGATTGAAGGAAAGAAGGTAGCAAGTCACAAATTGACAATTGTCAATGGTGATGTCGTAACTTTTGCTAAACAACCTGCTGCAACTTATGTAGAAGGAGATCCTGTAAGTTTGTCATTTACAGGGGTCGATGCAAACAAGGTTATCAAGTATGATATTCAAGGTGCTGAAAACACAGCATCTTCAACTGCTACTAATATTATATTCGAGATGCCTGGAAATGATGTTACCATCACATTCTCAGCTACCGATAAAGGAAAGATTACTTTTGAAACTATTGAAGGTGTGGAAAGTGCAGTTGCTAAAGATTCTGCCTATTCATACTATGCAAATGAAATCACTTCAGCATACCCTGGAGCTATATTGTATGTATACGCAACCCCTAAGGCTGGATATACAATCACTGCTGCGTATTTAAACGGAGACAAGGAACACAAGGTAACAATGGGTAATTATGATACTTGTTTCAAACTTACTATGCCAGAATCGGGTGATGCATTGATAGGATTTGAAGTGGAGAAGAATGGTTCTATCAACCTTGAAAATAAAGTTGGAAAAGATGAAACCATAACTGAAGTCAAATACTATTCAAGTTCTTATGCTTCATCTACTTCCGAAAAGACATATAACGGATTTGGTGCAAATGCTGACGTCTATATGTTTGTGAAGGTTAAGGATGGCTATAGTTTAGGTGATGCTACAATTACAAATAATGGAACTAATACTACATGTAAAGTAACTAATAGTTATAGTGGAAGTTATTATAATTTTAAGATGCCTTCTGATGGAAGTGATGTTTCAATCAATATTAATGTTATCCAAAACGGAACTATAACAGTACAAGTAGATTCGACTTATGTTGAGTCTACATCTTTATCCAAGAGTAATTATTCATCAGATAATCTAGCTAATAATGCTATAGGTGCTGGTGAGACCTTCTATGTATTTGTTAAAATGAAGGAAGATGTCAGTGGATATAGTTTAGGCCAAGCACAAATTCAGGGCAAGGATGATACAGCTGTAGACGTTCAAGAAAATTACGGAAATACTTATTATCAGTTCACAATGCCTTCTGATGGAAGTGATGTGACAATTGTTATAAGTATGGTAAAAAATGGAAACATAACAATTGCCGAGAATGCTGGTGTCTCTGAATCTAAGATTTCTAATGGTGCAAGCTGGCTACAAGATGCAAGCAAAGCCGATGATTTTGCTCCCGGTAAGAAATTCTATATTTTAGCTAAACCTGTAGATGGAAAACTTGTTACCAAGGCTAGTATGAGTGATGGTACTGAATTCAAAGCCACTGAAGTTGAGGCTACATATAATTACGGTGATGGATTCTCTTACTTTAAGTTCACAATGCCTAAAAATGGTGTTGCTAACATCAGCTTCACTACTGCAGATGCAAAGAAGGTCACATTTGATACCGTTGATGGTTTGACCTTCTCCTTCCCTTCAGGTGCTACGAGTGGAACCTCATTTGCTGTCGGCGAAAAGGTTCAAGTAATGGCAACTGCTAGTTATGGTTACACAGTAAAATCGTTAGCTATCAAGGATCATACTGATGTTCAAGTCGACAAGAAGACCAATGATAATGGAAATACTTATTATGAATTCGTCATGCCTGATTATGATGTGACATTAACTGGTACTGTTGAAGCTGGTCAAGTTGTAACCCTTTCTGTCTTGGGAACTAAGATGCCTAGTAAAGCTCATGCAGTAACTATTTATGTAGACGGTGTTTCATCAGCACCTTCGTATTCTTACGATTCAGGTAAGACTGATGTTTCTATTGGATGGATTGTTGGCGATACATTGAAATTCACATATACCACCTCTGATTACAGAACAGATGATGACATTTATATAGTAATTACTAAAACAGATGGATCAGTTAAAGAAATCCAAATGTCAGGAGGTTACTACAACTACACAGCAACTGCTACTCTTGAAGCTGATTGGGCTTCTATTTACTTCAGTGTAGGTAGCACACTTACAACTAAGTAATTTAAACTTATATTAGTGCACGCAAATGCGTGCACTTTTTTGTTTTTCTAATATAATAATCAAGAAATGAGGATGGAATTATGAATAAAAAAAAGAAGTTATACTCTATTATCCTTTTAGGGGCTGTATTATTGTCTTCATGTGGTAAGTCGTCTTCTATCGATAGCAATCCTACTACACCATCTATAACTGATGGTGACAATAGCAATTCGAGTGTTGATAGATATTTAGTGTCTTTTAACAAGGTTATTGACTGCTCTATTCAATTAGATCATTCCGATAACAAATACAAAGAAGGCGAGTTGGTTTCTATAGTATTGAATATTAGTAATGAATCTAAAGAATTCGATAGATTCGAATGTGACGATGTATCGATAGAAATCAATAGTTCTACATCAAATCGCATAGAAGCATCTTTTATAATGCCTAAAAAGAATGTGGTCATTGATGTGATTATGAAAGATAAGGATTTAGATTCTTTTAGAATTAAAGAATTGAAGAACTATTCAACTTATGATGCTTCATTAAAAGAAGGAGATAAATTCAAGGCTGGAGATAGTGTTGAACTCATATTGTCAGGGTCTTATTTTTCATCATCAGATGTATCTAACACATATATTCAAATAGATGATGAATATTACCATCCTTCATTGGTTGATTCTATCAATGGTTCTGCCACCTCTATGAGCCTATCGTTTGTTATGCCCAACAAAGACATATCTATTATTATTTCTACTGGAAACAATCAAATTAGCAACAAAGGATTTAAAGTTTCTTTAGATGAAAATGAATATGTTGATTTGATCGCATATAATCCAGAAGAAAAATATACTAGATTCTATGGTGGATTGGTGAGGAAGATTGGATATAAAGTGACATCTGTTCAATATAAGATAGGAGCTGATGGTCAATGGACTGATAACTATTCTTTGTTTGATATCAGCAATATTTGTAATTTATATATATTGAATATAACAGCAGATGTTGAAATAAAAGTTATAGGTGAATTTACAGGCGTTAGGACGATAACATATATAAATGAAGATGCCATTATTCCTACTACTAGTTCTTTATATTATGAAGGAACTGAAGGCGACACTTATAGTGTCTCCTTCAAGCCTCATCCTAAATATACTTTGACTGGCAAGCCGACATTTGAAGGTGTGGAAGTAAATGATGACGACGTCACAGACTCTTATTTTAAATTGACCATAGGTCTATCTGATATAACTATTACTTTCCCAGCAAAAATAAATAATAAAATCACTGTATTAGATAACGATGATCTTGATTCTTATATTATCAAAAAGAACAATATAGAAACTGATTATTGTGCTTCATTAGCCACCTTTAATTTCTATCCTACTATGAAGAGAGGAAAAGTTATTACTGCCGCTAGAACTATAGATTCTAACGGAACAAAGGGTAGTTGGTGTTATCCTTCTGATGACAGTTATGGTGTTCAATCTATCGAAATGAGAATGCCTAAATCTGGAGACTGTCAGATAGAAATAAATACTGATGATGGATTTACTATAGATATAGACAAAATAGATCATGGCTCTATGACTATTAATAGAGATACATTTAGAAAAGACGATAGAGTCTATTTTACAATCCAAACAGAATCAAATTTTTATAGATTTAATAAATTGATAGATTCAGAAACAGGTGAGACTATAGAGACTACCATGAATGAGAATAGCGGATACTTCACTATGCCTGAGAAGTCCTTGAAGCTCAAGGCCATAATAGTTGAAGTAGAAAAAGCTAATGTCAATTTAATTGGAGATTTGGATAAACTCGAGTCCATTGAGATTCAAGGAAATAAATCTTTAACTAGAATGAATAAAGATAAAACCTTAGGAACATTTATTGTTGGAGAAAGCATAACCATACTACCGGTAACTTTAAAATCACAGTATCAAGATGATTATATTGTTACTGTAAAAAAAATAGTCAATGGAAAAGAAGAAGAGATTAAATCTGGTAATGGATCATATTTATTTTCGGTAGAAGAAGGACTTACTGATATAGTTATGTCAGTAGAAGAAAAAGCCCAAGTAAAAAGCTTTAAAGCTACTATCAATAAGCCTGATGGTGTAAAACTAACGTTTAGAGTCAATTATAAATCAGTTACTTCTTTAGATGATACTTTGATTCCTGGTGCTGATGGGAAAGCAAGACTAGAGATATTTGTAAATGAATATGCAAAGCCAACGGATTATAATGTTCAAGTGTTGGATAATGAAAACAATGAAGTTATAGGTGAGTCTGGAGTGACTAGTGTCGCTTATATGATTTATAGCGATATTACGATCAACATAACAGCTAAATAAAATGTGAGGATTCTATATGAAGAAATTTAAACTAATTGCTTTGATTTTGTTATTAGGTAGTGTTGCATCGTGTGGAAAAGAATCTATTAGCAATTCGACTATATCTTCCACTTCGGATAAAAAAACTGATATATCATCGACAAATAAGACAGAAACAATCGATGATAAATTCGATAAGTTGTTGTCTGATATGGCTTATGGATATAGATTTAAAACTACTGCCACAACATTGACTAGTGATGGATACTCAAATTATTGTCTTGATATAGGTGTAAAGGATAATGGATATGAGTTCATTAGATATGATTCTAAACAAAATCAAGAAGCAGATAGAAATTCTGTATATGTAGAATATTTCTATTCTTACGATCCGGAAGCTTTCACTCCTTTAGTATCTATGCCTATGTTAGATATTTCTAATAAGATAGATTATTATCCTTATACTATCAATGGCAAAAATCTCGAATGGTCTGATTCAGGATATCAGAATATGTTCACATATTTTGAAAAGGATAATTATTTAGATGATGAGGGTACTTATACACTGGATGTCGAGGATGATTATGTTAAAACATATCTTCCTTTATTAGCTACTCAGTTTTTGCATGAATACACCAGAACTATCAAAGAATTTTCTTTCATCTATAACAAGGATAATGATGGATTTGATGTAAATATAGTGTTCAATCCTATCACCGGATCTTTCTCTAATACTGAATTAGAGATTCAAGGTCAAGTAATTCCAGGTGATGATTTTGAATTTAAACAAGCTGAATATACTAAGACTGGTGAAGAAAAAGAAGAGTTGAATCAAGTCTTTTCTAAATTAAAGAATAACAAGTATTCTTTTGTAGATACCACTTATTCAATTGATGAAAACAGCAATAAGACAGTCGAATCGAAATATTCAGGTAAAACAGATGGATCTAGTCTGATACTTGAATCGGAGACTTCAATGTCAAAGATGAATTTCTTATATAAGAATGTCGGAAACAATCAAATCCAACAAGCCAATAAACTTGGAAATGATTATTATGCTTATGGATCAGTTGTCAATTCATCTATAACACCATTACTTCCATCATTTGATATGTCTTCTATATTCTTTAATAAGACTGATGATAATAAGTATGTATATGATGGTAGAGCAAATTTCTTAAAGACGAAAACTTATAATTTTTCAGGTGAAGGCTTAGCTGTTACTTCGATGAATGTAACTTTCGATGATGACTCAGTATTGTTTGAAATCGGATTTGATAAATCAACAAATATAGAAGAGATCAAGTATACTTTCTTGAATGAATCTAATATAGCTGATAGTATAGAAATAAAGACTGATTGTTCTGATGTTAAATTATCGACTTTACTCGAAGGTTATTCTAAGGCACTGATTGGATTGGAAGAATTAATTGGTGGAAAAGATAACTTGAATCTCATTCCAGTGGTTGGAGGAAGACAATCTGTAGCAGGTCTTTATTATTCCGATGGAGTCGATGGTGATGGTGAAGAAACAAAAGAGAAGTATTATGGAATAGAATATAGGTTGATTGGAATAAGTGGATCAGAACAAATAAAGCTATATGAGACTAAATTGATAGAAGCCGGTTTCATAGCTACTAAAACTCAAGGAACTCATTTCTCTGGTGATTTGTTCACAAAAGAAATTCAAGTCAATGGTAATACTAAGACATTGAGATTGGAAGTTGCGTCAGGAACCACTTATCAGACATTAGCCATTGCAATAGATGTAGCATAAAATAAAACTGGATTATCAGTGTAATCCAGTTTTTTTTGTTTATTTATTCTCTAGTTAAGATAGTCGAATCAGACTTGCCTGAATCAGATTCAATAGTCAGTTTATATTCATTATTTAATAATGATATTGCGATTGAATATCCACCACATTCAAATGATAGATAATTATCTGAAATGGATACGTTTGTAACTGCATATCCTGTTTCATCATCTAAATTGAAGCCCATTTTAAATGTGACTGAATATACATATTCATCTTTAGAATACTTATCAGTATTCTTTTTCTTCTCTACTTTAATTTGCACTTTTTGATTCTTGAATGGACTGGTTGAAGAGAATGATCCAGTGAATGTTCCATACATTTTGCTCAAAGAATCAAATTCACTTATCGTATTTATATCAAATGGAAGTTTGGAAGAGTCAGAATAGATCTTATATTCGACATATCCTCCATTTTCATGAAGGAATTTGACTGTATCGATTTTTGAATTCGATAATTTGATCTCGGCTTTGATGACATCTTCAACATGATAAGAATCATCTAAATCAGAGAACGAGTCGAAGTAAAAAGCAAATCTATCTGGCATTATGGTCAATGAATAAACTTTTGTTTCTTTATCGAATGTGAAGGCTTCGATTGGCTCACTTCTTCTAGGCATAGAGTAGGATAAATGAGTTATATACGATCCATCGCTATCCTTTTCTTTTTCTTCTTTATAGTAGTATGTTCCATCCTCTTTTGTGATTTCATGTACATATCCATCTTTGACTAAAGCACCGCTGAAATTATTATCATCGATTTGATAGAACATTACAGAGGAGGATATATATCCTTCGAGAGAAGGCATTTTAACATTGCTTATATTTGATACATTTCTTTCAAAACTATAAGGATTGCTAAATAAGTTATCAAAAGCTGATTTCAATGCATCATGATAGTCTTTGTGCTCATATGGAACAGGTTTATTAGCTTCGTGATCAATATTTTTGTCATTGTTAATAGTGAAGTCGATTTCATAATGGAATGGAGATCCATCCTTATCATTAGCTTCCTTACTAACTATATGGAATGAATCTATGGAGTCGTTCTTAACTATAATTTTGAATTCATCAAAACTCATTATGGATAAGATTGCTATTTTTGATGTGAAGTTTCTAGCAGCCTTATATCTATTACCTGCTGTTTGACCATCTTTTGAGAAATCCAAGTAATAGTTACCATCATTATCCTTATCGAAGAAACCTGAATCACTTGTTTCATCGTAGAATGGATTTGATACCATTGACCAGGATAAAGATCCTTCTCCATCTGAGGCTTTGGTCAATACTAGATTGTTATTTTCATCTATATCATATGTTCCGACATATTCATTAGAGTCTTCAGTGATTTTAAAATAATCTAAGCTTCCTTCTTCATTTCCGACTTTTCTATCGTAGTGATAAGAATCATCGCTGAATTTAGTTGTGAATGTTGTTGTTTGATTTAAGTCATCACCATCAAAATCTTTTATGGTTCCATTTATAGTCAATCCGGTTTTCATGGATTCGAACAAATCGAATAAAGACTTAGTCGATTTAGAAGTAGATGAATTGCTAGTGGATTGTTTGTTGGTCGATGATGGATTTGTACTAGGCTTAGATGTGTTGGGTGTTGTGTTTGTGCCACTGCAACCGACCAACAACAAACCTAAAGATAAAATAGATAGATGTTTAGATTTCATGATTTCCTTCTTTCATTGGCCTTAAGATTTAACACTATTGTGCGATATTTATTCAAGAGAAGATTTAAGCAATTTGATTTAAACCAAAAAGCAGCCATCCTATAATGGCTGCTCGATGATAATATTGATTACCAATTAGTATCTGGAACTGATAAAGCACTGCTGAATACATGAATTTTTACAGAGTTTAGTGCGACACCATTCCAATTTAAATATGGACTCACTGATAGTTCGTATACATTTCCGTTTATAGTCTTTGTATAAAGTTTATAGGCGGCGTAACTATTGTTGTAATTTGATCTGTCGGTTAAGGTCCAACCTTCTTCTACTAATTTTGCCTTGTAGTTTTCTATGAATTCATCTCTTGCAGTTTCATTTTCAAATTTATTGGTTTCAAAGTAACAATCGTTATGACCGGCATCATATAATGATTTTGTATGAGAGATTGTATAATCCCATCCTGGCTTTGCATATAAGTAAGGAACAACATTGTCGATTTTCCATGCTACCATTTCATTATATAAAGAACTATTTGCTTCTTGGAATGAAGTAGGTTCATCGTGTTCTTTAGCCTTGGTCCAGTCTATATCGATGGTAGTAGAATCGTAATTAGAATAATTGGCTTCGATTGTGACTTCTTCATCAAAGGATTCTAGTTTTGTAGAAATCTTAGATACATATCCATCAGTGATATAGAGATTTCCTTGATCGATATATTGACCATTCATATAAGGAAGATATAAGCACTGACCTACGAATTGACCATTCTTTCCATTTCCACCACGTGATACATATGCACCATTAGAGTCTTTATCAGCAAAGATATCAGCTGAGAAAGCAAAGGTTGGATAACGATTTACTGTATCGCTCTGGAATGGAGTTGTATGAGTCTTTTCAATATATAAATCTTTGGTAGTATCATTGTAACTATACTCATAGTATCCAGTATCAGTCTTTTTAATACCAGTATGTGTTGTTTTACCATTTATAGTTACTACTTGGTCAATAGCATCTTCATTAAACTTCATTGTGTACATATTGACTGACGATCCGTAATCCAATGAGTATTCAACTGTATAGTTATGGCTTGAAGCTGAAGCATTTCTTGCTGTTTCGATAGTGTCATGATAAGCCTCATGTGTGAAAGGCTCTATATGTTTTATTTTAGCAGTGCCTATTTCTGAAATAGTTCCAGTAGCTATAAATCCGTATTTGGTGTCAGGATCAGATTCATTTGTTGCGGCAGGATCTACGATCATGGTGACTCCATCGATCACTCCGTTTGTGACGGAGAAATACAAGTCATCCAAAGCTACATTAGATCTTCTTAACAACATTAAAGGAATCAAAGTTTCATAGTAATATCCACCGATATAGTGATATGTTTTTCCTCCATCGAATGTTGCGAAGTCTTCATAGGAGAAATAATCACTTTCTCCTCCAGTCACTCCTAAGAAGTTGGCGTAGTTAGTGTCAAAGCTTCTTTTATTTCCTTCATCATTAATTAAAGTCTCTTTTGCGAGTTTATTATTTATATCGATGTATTCTTTGGAAAGACTAGAGCCATTTCTTACATAGACTTGGTTCATTGTTTCTTTTTGCTTGATATTATCGTATGCAGTTACTGAGTATGCATCAGTTAAATTGTATTCAAGGTTAAATAAATATGAATCGTCATTTTCTTCGAATATGATTTCTAAATCAGTATCACCTTTTTCTGTGGAATTCAATTCATAGTCATAATCGTAGAGCTTTTCGTTGATATTGAATTTAGCTGCTCCGGTGACAGTCTTGAACATGTCTTCGTTCATAGCTTCACCTTCTTCGACGGTTACCTCCATCTCAGAATAGACGGATTCATCATCCGCCATTGTGGCTTTGATGATTACAGTTCCAAACTTATCAGGCATTGAAGTTAGCAAAGCTTCCTCTTGCTCTTGATTTTCTAATCTAGAAACTTTAACTATGCTTTCATCGGATGAAGTCCAATTGACATCCTTTTTTCCATATTCATCTACGATTGCATAGATAGATCTTTGTTGATTAGGATAGAGATTTCCCATCATCTTAAGCTTAATTCTGTCATCAGTATGGAGTTCTTTGTTAGAAGAGGTTGTATCTTTTCCTGTGCCTGATGTGTTAGGCTTTGGTGTGGGTGTAGCACTAGGATTGGTAGAAGGTTGTGTAGATGGTTCTGTTGTCTTGCCACACGATCCTAGCAATGTTAATAATATTAGTGTGGAAAGACCTATTTTATTTTTTCTCATTTGCTTTTATTCCTTTCGTTTTATCGGCGAGGGCTAGATTATAAAGGCATAAGTTATCCTAGTCAAGTGATTAGATAACACAAGTATCACTTGTCAAATAAACATCGATAATATGAAATATGGTTGTTTGATTCTCTTTAATATTTTTTGTAATCAGTCTTCTATATTTTTGATAAAATAATAAAAGTTAAGTGCTTACACAAGAGCAATAAAGGATTAAAGGAGAAATTGTTATGGAAAAAAGCTATTTTACTTCTAAGAACAATGTAAAAGCTAAAGACTATACGAATATATTGGATGATGCAGAGGAGCATGATAAGTCTAAATCATACGATAGCTTACCTTTTGCTTATAAGCATGTAAAATTGAAAAGTGAGTATATAAGTGAAAATGTACTCCTTTCAGTGAATCACTTAAAAGTATTCTATAAGAAGAAACACTTCTTAAAGAAGGAATACATCAAAGCAGTTCATGATATCAGTTTTAAAATTCATAAAGGTGAAATCTTTGGAATAGTAGGAGAAGAGGGAAGTGGAAAGACTATTACGGCTAAAGCTATAGTAGGGGAAGAAAGCATAACTTCTGGTGCTGTCTATTTTAAAGGTGCACGTATTGCAGCTGGAGACAGATGGAACAGGAAGGAAATAGAGTGGTCTAAGAAAAATGGAAAGAAGGAAATCGAAAGATTGAAGAACGCTAAGACCGTAGAAGAAGTTGAGAATCATCCTTCTAAAGTCGATAACCTTTATGTAGGAAAAGAAATCTTGGATTATTCTTTAGTTCGCTCTAAATATGTAGTATCTACTAGATTCTTAATCTATAGTGAATTGAGCAAAGGGCATTCCTTTGATTATGCTTTGAAGTATATAGGAGCATTAGCCGAAAGTTTTATCGGTGGAACTTATGATAGAAGCAAATACTTCTTTATAAATGATCAGGAAGCTAATGAGAATGGATATCACTTATTGAGAAGAATTAAAGTGTTGACTGAGAAGGATGTATTGGATTCCTTACTTCCAACTAACGATTTAGCTCTATTGATTCAATCTAGAATTAAAACAGTAAAAATGAACATAAAGTTGATTAAAGAAGAACAGACAAGAAAAATCAAGCAAATAAAATTTGATAATGAAAATAATGATTATAGATTGAGAATTCAAATACAACCTTTGTTTTTAAATGCATTAGACCCTGATATGAATGTTAGAGATGTTTTGACTAGTAGAATCAAATCTTTAAACAATGCTGCTATTGCAGAAAGAAGCTCTAAGGCTTTGGAAGAAGTCGGACTAGTTTCAAGTTACTTCTCTTTATCGGTTAAAGATTTGAAATCTTTTGAAGCAGTTAAAGTTGAATTGGCCGCGGCTTTAGCTGCTAACCCTGAACTTTTGATAGTCAATGATCTTCCTAAGACATTGACTAAAGAGGAAGAAGAGGAATTTATTGAGTTGTTGAGAAAACTTAGAAACAGCAGAATGATCTCTATTCTTTTCATGAGCAGAAATCTTAATTTGGCTAAGCAAATTTGCGATACTATCAGCATTCTTCATGATGGAGACATGGTCGAATTAGCAAAGAAGGATGAGCTTTTGAGCAATCCTATTCATCCTTATGGAAAAGCTTTTGTTAAGGCTTTTGAAAAAGACGATGGTGATCATAAAGTTGATTATGATTCATCGAAGAAACGTGATTATTCAAAGGAGAAACCGACATTCCAAGCAGTCATTCCAGGTCATTATGTCTTGTTCGATACTAATGAAGCTATCGCTTATAAGAGCTTGATTCAAAGCCAAAACAAGTTTAATAAGTGACCGTTTAAATCCTTTAGTCAATTATCTAGTTTTATCTTTTATCAGTTAAATCATTTACTTGTTTAATTATTTGGTTTTCATCTTACTATGAATATAAGGAAGGAATTCTTTTATGAGCGATACGAACAATAAAGAGCAAAAGAAAGAATGGTCAACTTTTAAAAAATGGATAGTATCTATATTGATAATATTATTGACTTTAGTTGTTATTTTAGGAGGAACTATATGTGCTTTGTATATACGTTCTGCAACGTATAAACCTAATGATCAAAAGCCGAATATAGATACGAAAAGTGAATTCGTAACTCAAGGAAATGAGAATGGTACAAAAAGAGCAATCTATGATAAGGACGGTAATAGATTGCAGATAAAAGGCATCAATGCTGGGAATGTACTTGTTCAAGAAGGATGGATGAGCCCATTCGACAATGATCCTAAGAAAGATGAAGATGGAAATCTTATAAAGGATAATGATGGTAATTTAACTTATGCGGAGTTCACTCAGGAAGACTTTGAAGAAGGATTGTCAAATAATCCAAATTTAAAAGATAACAAAGATGAATTGATGAATCTTTACTATAAGTCTTTCTTCTCTGAAGATGACTTTAAGAAAGTTAAAGAATTACAATTCAATACCATTAGACTTCCTTTCTACTGGCGAAATATTTTAAATGACGATTTTACTAGAAAAGATGAAAGTGTTGCATTCTCTTATTTAGATTGGTTCGTAGAGCAATGTAAGGTTAATGATTTATATGCTATCTTAGATTTGCATGGTGTTCCTGGAAGTCAAAACGGTTTTGAACATTCGGGATTGTTCTTAGAGCAACCAACATTTTGGCATAGCGAGACATACGAGAATGCTGTCATAGATTTATGGGACTATGTCAGTGAACATTACACAAACAATAGAAAAGATATCGCTCCTTGGATTTTATCTTATGATGTTATAAATGAACCTCAATCTTCAAAGAATAAAAATCAAGATAAATATTGCACTGATTATCAAGATAAATTATATAAGGTTATATAATTATATGTGCGGATTTTGGCATAATTCGCTAACTTCCGCACAGACTTACTATCTTGGAGGTTTCAAATGCGTGTAATAATTGATTTGGAGAGGGACATTATTATTATTCCCGACAATTTCTTTGCCAAGATTGCAAAAGAAAATGGAAAGCTGGAAAAGTATGGAGCAAAACCCGTTAGTGGTCTTGACCGCATTCGCCATTCTTTTGCGGCTGCTATGGCAGACACGGACACTAGACTGCTGACACAGATGAACGCAAAAAAGTCTAATGCTACGCAGGTGGCCATTGTTACGGCAGAGACTGCGGAGAAGGTAGAAACAAAAGAAGGGGATATAAAATAATAAAGTAGAGATAAATTGTGTATAGGAGGAGTATTAGGATGGAGAACTTTACAAAAGAAACTGCGGGCAAGGTGTTGATGGGGTTAGCAGTGTTGTTCCTACTGCTTGGAGTCATCTGGGGAATACTAGGTTTCAATAAACTTACTGTGTATGAAAACTCAGAGTATTACTGGGAGGACAATCAAAATGCTTATGTAGGCGGAGATGCTTATAACTACATTATCAACGGGACTTATTTTTCTGGGTATAGTTCCCTGAGCGGTGCGATGATAATTTCTGCAACTGTTAGTTTTGTTGCTGGGTTATCGTTCTTATTTCAAGGTAAGAAAGAAAAGAAAGAAGAAAATGCTCAACTGACAGACATGGGTAAATCTACCGATGAGCTGATTGATATGGCAAAAGATATCAATCCAACTCCATCAAAAAGAGAGATGGATATGCTCATGACAACAGGAGAGCAGGTTTCCGTATCTCTTATGGCAATGGCAATGGGCTCTTTAGGAGTTCCAGCTATTTCACTGAATGCATTTCAGGTAGCAATGCACACCACACATCGCTATGGTAACGCACAGTTAAAGAGAATCGACACAGACCGCATCCGCAACGAATTAGAGCAGAGAAAAATCGTTCTCGTTACAGGATTCCAGGGAATTGATAAGTTTGATAATGTAACAACACTCGGAAGAGGCGGATCTGATACAACAGCCGTAGCATTAGCAGCAGCTCTTCACGCAGATGCCTGCGAAATCTACACAGATGTAGATGGTGTCTATACAGCAGATCCACGTTATGTAAAGAAAGCAAGAAAGCTTGCTGAAATCACATATGATGAGATGCTTGATTTAGCTTCTCTTGGAGCGGGAGTTCTTCATAACCGTTCTGTAGAAATGGCAAAGAAGTATGGAGTACAGTTAGTAGTAAGATCTAGTTTAAATAATCACGAAGGAACAATCGTCAGGGAGGAAGTAAACATGGAAAAGATGCTTGTAAGCGGTGTTGCAGCAGATAAGAATGCCACAAGAATTGCAGTAATTGGATTAAAGGATGAACCGGGAATCGCATTCCATCTCTTTAATGCCCTTGCAAAATACAACATTAACGTTGATATTATCTTACAGTCTGTAGGACGTAACGGAACAAAGGATATTTCCTTTACTGTAGCAGAAGACGAAGCTGATGAAGCAGTAGCAATCATCCAGAAGAGCTTCCCTAAGAGCGAGTACAACAAGATTGATGAAGAAAAAGATGTGGCTAAGATTTCTATCGTAGGTGCTGGAATGATGACACATCCAGGTGTTGCAGCTTCTATGTTTGAAGCATTATATGATGCAGGAGTTAACATTAAGATGATCAGCACTTCTGAGATTCGTGTTACAGTTCTCATTGACGAGAAATATACAGAAAGAGCATTAAATGCAGTACATGACAAGTTTGCATTAGGCGACTAATTCTGAACTATAGATTTCGTATAGACGAAAAAAGAAAAACTGGCATATCCCATCTGCTCTGTAGTCGCTGTGATTAAAATGCTAAACCGCATCTTAATCACGCTCCGAAGCCGCATCTG
>OLQA01000790.1_pt1 | contig 30000 bp, 27 predicted proteins | sample 1673151 | NCBI WGS metagenome assembly OLQA01 (sample SAMEA3136760, study PRJEB25190) | human gut metagenome | biome: human gut; feature: human-associated habitat; material: faeces | place: Austria | collected 2013
CCCTTACGAGATCTACTATTCGGTTGTGTTGCACTTGACTTGACAATTCAAGTGCTTATAAAAGTCTGAACGAGCGGCGATGTACCGGCGATGGACCATATTTTTGCAGCGCTGCATAATGATCCGCGGTGCCATAGCCCTTATTCTGCGCAAAATTGTACTGAGGATACACAGAATCCAACTGAACCATGAGATGATCTCTGTACACCTTGGCGACGATCGAGGCCGCAGCGATCGTAATACTCAATCCATCCCCACCAATGAGATTGCGAACAGGCAGGCGCACATCGAGCTGGTTCTGACCATCGGCGAGCACAAAATCTCCGAACGGCAGCGCCTCCACCGCCTCCTTCATCGCGCGCTCTGCCGCATGCAGGATATTGACACGATCGATCTCCGCCGGCGATACCTCAGCGATCTTATAAGCCAACGCTTTCGCTTTGATCTCCTCAGCAAGCGCTTCCCGTCGTTTTTCGCTGAGTTTTTTTGAGTCATTGATCCCCAAAATCTCCACGCCGCGCGGCAATACAACCGCCGCTGCCACAACCGGTCCAGCCAACGGGCCACGTCCCACCTCATCCGTGCCGACGATCGCCCGATATCCCTGTGCGTACGCCTCGTTCTCAAAGCGCCATAGCTTCTCCAGACGCGCACGTTCATGCACAACGCGCTCATGCGCACGCAATGTTTTTTGCGCAAAAGCCACCACGCCCTTACGCGGATCGTTCATCAGTTCCGCACAAGCCAATAGACGTGCCTCCTCGTTCAGCGCTTCGACTTCTGTCTTGATGCGACTGATCGACATCGCTTCCCATTTATTCTCCATCCTGCGTCCCTCCGTTTTCTATTATGTGTGTGATTCGAATGTTTTTCGCCACATTCGTGTCGTTATATGTTATACTATAGCAGAAGCTTAGGAGGTGCAGCAATGAAATTTAATGGTGCTTTAGTAAAAACCGACACACGCGTCATCGGCGTGGCTGTCGTTGATAAATCCTTCGTCGACAAAGAACCAATGGAACGTGCTAAATATATGCAGGCCTTCATCCAGGGCTTCGGCGGCAACGCGCCAGTCGTTCTCCTGCTCGGCGACAAGGATAATCTCGGCGATAAAGAACAGTTCTGGGGCCGCCCAGATCTCGTCGAGCATCTGAGAGAGATCCCGCTCAATATGATGACCTTCAAAACCTACACCGCACCGGATGTAGAATGACGACACGTAAAAAGCTCAACTTTTCTCACATGAAAGTTGAGCTTTTTTCTTATGCTTTTTTGACCGGCCAGATATACCGCCAGTATTTGAGGTTGAGATAAATAATACAAGCTGCTGCAACCAAACTGGCAACGAGCCAATTCCAACCCACGCTGAACGGCAGCCAACGCGGCAAAAAGAGCACGGCCACGAGGAATCCGGTGCCAACAGCGATCTGATCCTTTGTCATTTTGTGGCGCTTGTGCATGTCACGCGAGGTGATGAAAAGACCCACAGCACCACAGACAAAGATGAGCGTCCACCACCAGCCTGGAGAATCGTTGGGATATAAACGAAAATAGCCCATTGCGCCGGCGTCGACAAAAATGTATGCGAAAAATCGTCCGCTCAACATGCGCGCATTGTGCTGCCGCTCGCGCTCCTGTTCTTGTCGCGCTGCTTCTGCTTCGGCAATATTTTCCGGCTCGACCAATTCTGACACGCTCATCTCAAAAAGCGCTGCCAGCTTCACAAGATTTTCTGTCGTTGGTTCACTCTTTCCCGCTTCCCATTTCGCCACAGCTTGTCTGCTGATATCAAGCTGTTCTGCCACATATTCCTGCGACATCTTTAACGCCTTTCGCCGCGTTTTGATATTTTCACTCAGTGCCACGGAAAACACCTCCTTCTGTTTGTATCCATCCTATCATAAACAGTGGTTCCCTGCCAGCAACCATACCGCAACCGCTGGTTGCGAATGCAGATTGGTGGATAAATCTGACGAAAACAGCCAGCCCATGCATCACATTTTTCCTGTGATACATGGGCTGGCTGTTTTCAAACGATGATCGCTGCTGTGCCATGCAGATCTGGCAGCGACAGGAGCGATAACGCGCCGTTTTCTCTCTCGTATTCCTGCACGGCCTGCGCAACGCCTGGAAAACGTGGATTGGCGTAGTCGTGCACCAAAATGACTCCGCCGCGACGCATGCGCGGCAGGAAATAGCGCAACGCCGCCAGCGTCGGCGCGTACAGATCGGCATCGACGCTCACCAGGGCAAAAGGGCCCAGATCGTCGGCAGCTGTTTCCGGAAAACGTCCGGCATGCACAACAACCTGCTCTGGAAAAGGCATCCGCTCCAGGACTGCACGAATGGAAGTGTCGGAAAAATCCACCTTTCCCTGCGGGTTGATCGCTTCTGTTTCAGTGGCGAGATCGGTTTCGGAAAATCCGCTGAAGGTGTCAAACAAATGCAGCCGCCGCTCCGGCAAGACTGCGTTCAGCTGCCAGGCAAAATCACCCTGGTAAACGCCAAGCTCTGCCAGATCGCCCTCCACATCCTGCAGCCGCGGCAAAAGCGACTGCAGAAACGCGGCACGCAGATCAAAAGTCGCAGCGAGATCAGAAAGCATCACCACTTCGCCTGTGTAGCCCAGCGCGCGCGCCTGCGTGCGCAACTCCTGACAACGCGCTGCAGAAGCCACGCCGACAAACGCCATATCTGGCGAGAGTGCGAGCGCTGCCTCCACTGAAAGCACAGGCACTGACGCTGCCTCGCTATGACACGCCGGATCGTTATCACCGTAAGCCAGCAACTGGATGTGGTTTTTAGCCAGCAGCGCTGTCAGCTTGTGCCCCATCTGACCAGCGCCTAAAATCACAGCCGTTTTCATCGCATCTTCTCCTCTTTGATCAATTTACGTTTTCCTGGATAAAGCGGGGTGTGGTGTCCCTGGCAGATCCTGCTTCTCACCTCGATCTTCGGATAAATGGTCTGCGCGAGATCGCGAATGGCCTCAGCGCAATCTTTTTTGCACAGCGCCTGGATGTGGACAGTTTGTCCTTCGCGCTCAGCGCGATAATCGATCACATCTGTCAGCGCAAAGAGCGCATCGTCAAACGCGCAGAGCAGGTCGGCATCGCTGCCGATCCGGAACGGCTGCGCGATGCGCCTGGTGACACTCCCGCAAGGACAGGATCCTGCAAGGATGCGCGTGCGATCACCGGTCCGATAGCGCAGAAGCGGCATCGCTGTCATGCCGATCGTTGTGATCACCAGCTCGCCTTCCTGTCCGTCTGGCACTGGCAGTCCATCGTTGCCGATGATCTCCGCTATGAAATGATTCTCCCGCACGTGCATGCCGTGAAAAGCTGGACACGTGATCGCTCCGCCAAGACACATTTCTCTGGAACCATAATGCGGATAGAGCGTTAATTGCTCAGAAAGAATGGCGAACACACCAGGCGCGCAAACATCGCCGGAGATCAGCGCGCGCTCGATGCTGAACCCTTCTCCCATATATCGTGCAAGGCTCAAGAGCGGTACGGGAAATCCGATATACGATCGCGGTTTTTCTGCGCGAACGAGGGCGCTCAGCTCAGCATAACTTTTCCCCCAGCCTGCACAAAGCGGACGCGCGCCGATTTTTTCTACAGCTTTTTGAATGAGATCGCCCAATCCCAGCGCGCCGGAAAACGGCATGGTAATAAGCACCGCTTCTCCCGGCTGTGCCATTTCGCTGATGCCTGCAGCAAAAAAATCGATCGTATTCTGAACATCCTCTTCTGTGTAGAACACACGTTTTGCTGCCGCTGTCGTTCCAGAGGTTCGGTCGGTGATAATGCGCGCGATCTCTCTCTGCGACGTCAGCAAAAAACGCGAAGGGCTTGTTGCCAGATCTTTCGCTGTTGTGAACGGCAGTGCTGCGAGCGCTTCCAGTGTTTCTACACGCGTCGGCAAATGCGTTTCGCCATGCGCACGCATGCGCTGGAGCATGGCGTTGAGCTTTTGCAGCTGCAGTGCTTCCAGATTTTGGCGATCGAGGGTGCGCAGTCCTTCCACGGCCATGATATAGTCGTCGATATGTGAGCGGTTCATCGGCGGTACAGCGCCTTTCCGTCAACATTGGTCAGATTATACGCGCAGAACGGCACCATGCCATAGGCGCTGTCGACCTCGCAGATGTAGCAGCGCTGCAATCGCTCAAGATCTAGATTCCACGCATCCTGGAACACCATGCCGGAAAGCGTGAACGTATTTTCCACTGTTTGCTGCAGGAAGACGTCCAGCGAGGATGTATCGCTGTCGCAGCAGTTTTCTGCCTGCGCTGGCTGCGCATCGCCGCAGCAGCAGCTCTCTGTCTGCGCTGGCTGTGGGTCGCAGCAGGATGCCTTGGCGCTCCATTGTTGTGCAACAGTATCGCGCGTTTTACTGCTCTGGCAGCAACAGCTTCCCTGACGCTTTGGTAGCGCTTTCAGCTTGTCGCCGTTTTTCAGATAGCTGGCGTGAAACGAGCAGTACGGACTCTCGGCACCGCCGCCAGAAAAATCCTCCGCTTTCATAAGCCCATTTGTCTGCGCTTCGATAAGACGCAGCACCGCTGGAATTGTCAGGCGGCCTTCGTTCGGGTCCATGCTGTTGCGTCCCAAAAATGTCATCGGCTGAATGTGCACGCCACGCACATAAGGCGCATGGTCCAGCGCAAACTGGATGATCTCACCCAGCGCCTGGTCGTTCACGCCCTTAGCCAGCGTTGGCACCAACACCACTGGCAGGCCCGAGCGCTTGCAGTTTTCTATCGCCCGGAGCTTGATATCCTTGAGCGCACGTCCGCGCAGCACGCGATATATCTCGTCATCCAGACCGTCAAACTGCAGAAACACCGTCGATACGCCTGCTTTCGCCAGATAATCGGTGTACCCCTCTTCCTCTGCCAGGCGCACGCCGTTGGTGTTGAGCTGGAAAAAAGTAAATCCCTTCACCTTGCCCAAAGCGATGATCTCTGCCAGATCGTCGCGCACCGTTGGCTCACCGCCGGAAAGCTGGATATTATACGGACCGCCATGGCTCATGAGATGGTCGTACTGCTGCGAGATTTCATCCAGCGTCAGATCTCTCGGTTCCGAATTGCCAGCGCTGGCAAAGCACACCGGGCAGGACAGGTTGCAGCGATTTGTCAGCTCCAGAAGCGTGCAGCAAATCGCCTGCTTGTGGTTCGTGCAAAGGCCACAATCGTTTGGACAGCCCTTCTCTGCGTCCCTGGCAAAGGGCAGCTCCGGCGGTGTATGACAATCGCGAGCCGCCCATTCTCTGTAGCTTTCCGCATCGCCTTCCCAGATCAGTGTGCGCCAGCTGCCGTGCTCCGGGCAGGATTTTTCCATATAGATCTGGCCTTCCTCACCCACCACTTTTTCTGCAGGGATCGTGCGCAGGCACACCGGACAGACGCTGGCTGTTTTTCCAATCACGTTTGACATGAATGCGCTCCCTCCTACAAAAGTTCGTTTTCTTCCAACAGCGTCAGACATTTCTCGAGTGTCGCTTCCATAATGAGCGGACAGCGCTGGATCTTGTTGCGATTGTCGCCATCCAAGATCTGATAGCATTCCACGCCGCCATATTCTGCCGTGTACTCCTTAAACCATTCCGTAAATTTCAGCATCATATCCTGATAATTCTTATGCGCCGTTTCGTCGTCAGCGCCTTTTCCCGCATAATACGCAAGCAGACAAGCGCCGCCGGTCATGCAGCCGCATGTACCAGCACTGCCGCCGATGCCGCCATTGAGCCCTGCCAGCGCACGGATCATATCCGAATTTTCTTTTCCTTCTGCATCAAGCACCATGCGCATCAAAATCTGTGCACAGTCGTAGCCCTGCTCATAAAGAGCTAGCATCTCGTCTAAATAATCGCTCATACGCTCACATCCTTTCACAAATCATGAGGATATACGAAAGTCCTTTTCCTGTGGGAACGTTTTCTTCTTTCCACAACGCTTCCAGATAATATTCCTTCCACTGGTCGCTGAGGTCTTCAATATGACGGCAGGCAAAGCCTGCCGCGCGCACATCATTCAAGAGCGCGATAACGTCGCTGCAGACGTCGGAAAATACAAGCTTGCCGCCTTTTTTCAGCATGCGCGCTGCTTCCTTCAAAGCGCCGGGAACATCACCGCTCACATAAAAGCTACATTCGCTGATGATGCCATCAAAGCTGTCGTCGGCATAAGGCGCGTGGAGATAATCGCTGCAGGTGACATCCTCCGCAGGATTCAGATCGATGCCCTCCGCCTCAAAGCCCAACTCACGCAACAGCCGCACAGTTTTTCCATCGCCGGCGCCCATATCGAGCACACGCGCGCCCTGCGGCAAAAACGAAAGCTCCATCAGATAGCGGCTGTGCGCCTCGCCGCCCACGTGCCCCTTCATTTGTCCTCCAGTGCTTTTTCTACAGAAAGCACCTTGCCAAGCGCCAGCTCTTCCGGCACGTAAACAAATCCGCACACCGGGCAGACTGGCAGCTCAACCGGGAAGCCGTTGTCGAGATAGGTGAATTTGGCTTTGCCTTTTTCCAGCGGCACGCCACATTTTTTGCACATGAGCTTGCCTTCAGGATCGATGGTATAATAATTTTTCTCTGTCATGACTGCCTCCTTTATTTGCGTGGTGCAATATTCATGCGATGGCTGTATGCACCAACCACCAGGTAACCATTATCGATTTCCTTATATTTCACCCAGAAAGTAACATTTCCCAAACGGGCACGCGTGATCGAGATCCCCGTTTCTTCATCAAGCACCGCTTCATCTGTCTCACGCAAAAGCGTCAACACCTGGGCCACGTCGCTTTTGAGGATCATGCGGTCATCCATGGCGCGCAAGGCCTCTTCTGTGTATTCAATGTCAAAAGGAACATTCATAAATGCAAATTCCTCCTTCCACAGCTCGCTCAGGAGCTGCTGTTTCAAGCCAAGACGGTTGTAGCGTTTCTGACTGATATCCGGACAATGATCGGCGCTGGTACCATAGACAAGCTCCAGAATATGCATCGATTCCCGCCCCTCGCGTGCGAAGCGATCGCGACAAGCCATGCAGTAGGTCAGATACGGCGCATCAGAACGCGACAGACACATCTCTGCCATCTCATGCGCCACCTCGCGGTTGGCATACTGCGTCAACCCGCCGTACCCGCAGCATGGCGAAGCATCGCCGTCATAAACCGTCGGTGTGATCTCACAGTGCAATTTTTCCGCGAGACGACGGATCGCATCCTGTGTATCGGCGTCTCCTCTCGCTCCACAGCTGTCGTGAAGTGCAACCACACGCGGCGCATCCAGCGCGTTTTCCGGCAAGCCAATCTCTTCCAGCGTCTGCCAGATGCCAACAGTTTTCGTCGCGGCCATGCCGTCCAAGGTTTTCTGACAGGTCGGGCAGGCGCAGATGATCGTCGGATTGCCGAGTTTTTCGAGTGCTTCCTGCAAAAGCGCCTGGTTTCCTTCAAACATTTCCGTGCGCCCTGCCCAGTCGGCAATGACGCCGCAGCAGCCAAGAATGAGTCCCACGCCGCCATCCAGACGCGCGCAAAGATCCTGATAAGCGGCACGCACCGTCGCTGGCGCGATCGCCGTCATCTGGCATCCTGGGAAGAATATATATTTGCACGAGTCAAAACCCACCTGTGGACGCGCCAAAAACGCTTCATTATTGGAAAACATCATATCCATCAGCGCGAACTCATGCGGCGCAAGCGGCATCTTGCCAGTTTCCACCATGTTTTGTCGCGCCAGATGACAGACCTCCGCCATATCATACCCATTCGGGCAAACCACCTTGCACTGACCACAGAGGCTGCAGGCATTGATCGGCTTGTTCATCACATGATCGCCCATGATGATGGACACATTGTTGTAGATCTCTCGCGTCAGCAGCCGCGGGAATTTATTGTAATGTCTGAGGTACGGGCAAGCCTTGATGCATTCATCGCAGTGACACTGGATGCAGCGCGCTGCTTCTGCGATGGCCTCTTCTTTGCTGTAGATGCCATCGCAAGGAATTTGGTTGGACGCACTGACACCATCGAGCGACGTATATAACCGCGTCGACACCGCGCCTTCCTCGCCGCGTGTGTTGGACGGATGCAGCTTTTGAGCGAGACGATCCACCGTCAGCGCTGCTTTTTTCGCACCAAAAGCGCTGTCCAAAACACCATCTGTGACGCCACAAACAAGCGCCGGGCTTTCCAGATACATCAGCGCCTGATCCGGTTCTGCTTCCGGTAGGCATGTCCGCACAACGTCCATGCTCACGCACACCACATCCTGCATTTCCTGGAGCATGTCCAACAACGCTGGCGCCAGCACTTCGTTAAAATGAAACTGCACGTCCATTTTCTCCAACGCTTTCAGCGTATGCTGCACTGTTTCCGCGCTTGCGAATCCGGTCTCTGCAGCGAGCCAGGCATTCAGATCAGGTTCTGCGCAATAAACGGCCAGCGGATAATTTTTCTTTGCCAGCTCGCCCAAAAGAAAGAGCGCGAACAGCCCGCTGCCAACAATGGCCACATTCTTTTTCTTCTTCATGCGAAGTCCACCGCGCGCCTTTGCAGGCGTGCCATAAGCCGTGAGCGCCCGTTCCAGACGTCCCACAGCAAGGCCCTCGCCCACTTCACACAGCTTGCAGGCTTTTTCGCACGGCGCTTCACAGCCTTCCGCCAGAAGATACGGAAACGGCGTATTTTTTTCGTAGAGCGCGTACGCCTTGTCAAAATTGCCTTTCGCAAGGGCAGCGAGAATGGATTTCATATCGATCTTTAACGGACAGGCAGCATTGCAATATGCCGGCTCCTCGTAAATACAAAGCTGCTCACGGGCAGCCAGCTCTTCTTTCGAAAACATCTGCTTTTGATGATAGACATGGGTTGACGCACGTTCATCAATCGTCATTGAAAACGCCCCCTTTGATATGGAAGATAAAGTGAAAGAGGCGGTTTCCCGCCTCTTTTAGTGTATCACAATTTATTTACCGACAAAATACTCAGTTGAGTTCATCCAGCGCCGCTTTTACAACATCAGGCGTTGCTGGCACCTGCATGATACGTGCGCCAGTCGCATTGTAAATAGCATTGAGGATTGCAGGATGTGGTGCATCCAATGGCGCTTCGCCGCAGCCAGCTGCGCCGTATGGGCCATTTGGACGTGGGGTTTGTACATAGTGCAACTCGATATCGTCTGGTACATCCTTTGGATATGGGATACCGCATTTCAGCAATGTGGTGTGTTTTTCCAGATCCTCGAAGTTTTCCGACAGTGCCAGACCAATCCCCTGTGCGAGACCACCATAGAAGCTGCCGTCAACGAGGAGCTTGTTCATGATGGTACCAACGTCAGCAACGCAGGTGAATTTTTCTACTGTTACCTTACCGGTTTCTGTATCAACGCAAACCTCTGGCAGGAAGAGCGTGTACATATAAACGCTGAATGGATCGCCCTGAGCAGTTGCCTGGTCGATTGGACGATCTGCGCAAGCAGTCGCAACCCACTGACCCAGCACCTTAGTTTCAATGCCTTCGGTAACCATTTCGTCATAGGTACGATAGGTGCCGTCGTCTTTCTTCATGGCTGCAAGCAGGTTTTCTGCTGCGAGACGGCAAGCGTTACCAGTCATAACCTGAGAACGGGAACCGCCTGCAGGACCAGAGTTTGGTGTCACCTTGGTGTCGTTCATCACGAGATGGATCTGTTCTGGAGTGATCCCGGCCTGACGCAGCGTTTCGTGTGCGCTGACCAGCGTACCCATATCAGCACCCTGGCCATGGTCTTCCCAGGAAACGTACATCGTTACAGAGCCATCAGGGTTCAGCTCAGCATATGCCTGAGAGCTGTCGACCCCGTCAAGCCCGCTGCCATAAACACCACTGGATACACCAATGCCGTATTTATAGCGGCCGTCGGATGCAGCATTCTTTTCAGCGACGCGTTTCTTCCCAGCTTCGTAGAGTGGACGCGCAACCTTATACATTTCTTCCAGGCAGTAAACATCTGGTTCATAGCCGGTAGGGATCGTGGAGTGTTCGGATTCCTTGTAGCAGTTCAGCTCGCGGATGTCAAACGGATCCATGCCCATCTTTGCTGCGAGCACGTCGATGGCGATTTCAGAACCCATGAAGGACTGTGGCGAACCGTAACCACGGAACGCAGAGCCCCACGCATGGTTGGTGAATACCGTCTGGCTCTTATTGCGAATCGTAGGAATGTGGTAACCGGCACCAGTGAACTGGCTGAGACGGTGCGTCAGCAGGTCACCAAATTCGGAATATGGACCATGGTCGATGTAGTTGTCGCCCCAGAGGCCGAGCAGTTTGCCGTTTTCGTCAGCAGCCAGCTTGATATGCATGAATGCTGGAGAACGTTTGCCGGTGTAGGTAATGTTCTGGTACATATTGAAGACCAGAGATACTGGACGCTGGCAAACGAGCGCAGCTACACCCAGGATGGCTTCGTTCGTAGGGGAGAACTTGTAACCGAAGGTACCGCCGGTGTGGTTCTGCACAAGGCGCAATTTTTCCAGTGGAACGCCGATACCATCAGCGATCATTGGCATGTGCAGATGCAGACCGATGGATTTGGAGTGAATCGTCAGCATGCCATCTTCGTCGATGTATGCATAGCCACAGTCTGGTTCGAGATGCAGATGTGGCTGGCGAGAGCAATACGATTCAATTTCAACCACATTTGGCGCCGCGTCGAAATCCATATCCGGCCCCTTGATGCAGTTGGTTTCGTAATAAGCGTTTGGCGTACCAGGATGGATCTCGATCGCATCTTCTGCAATAGCATCCATCGCATTCATGTAAGCTGGCAGTTCTTCGATGTCTACCTTGACCGCAGCGGCAGCAGCGCGCGCATGTTCTTCGGTGTCAGCTGCAACGATGGCGATGGCGTCGCCAAACTGGAAGATCTTTTCGTCGCAGAGGATTGGACGATCCCAGCCGTCGCACTTGTTGTTGAGTGGCAGCATGACAAGACCGTTGATGCGGTTTTTACCAGGAACATCTTTTGCTGTGATAACTTTGAATACGCCTGGCATTTTTTCTGCTTCGGAGGTGTCTACACCTTTCAGCAGCGCGTGGCTGACTTCAGCCTGCACGAGCGCGAGACGCAGAGTATCTTTTGGCATCTTCAGCGCATCGTCTGCACCGAAATCCCAGGAACCTGTTACTTTCTGCGCTGCAGATGGACGAATGTAACTGGTGCCAACGATGGAATCGCCAGTTGGCTTGAAGACAAGGTCTTCCTTGGTGATCTCGCCGCGGATCACGCGGGCAGCATCCATGACAGCGTCAACGAGTGGTTTATAACCAGTGCAGCGGCAAAGGTTGCGGTTTTGCTGGAACCAGTCGCGTACTTCTTCGCGAGTTGGATTTGGATTGTTGTCCAAAAGCACCTTGGAAGTCATGATAAACCCTGGTGAGCAGAAGCCGCACTGTGCGCAGCCGTGTGCCATCCATGCAACCTGCAGTGGATGCATGTCGCTCAGCGTACCAATACCTTCGATGGTTGTGATCTCAGCGTTGTCTGGCAAACGGGACAGCTTGGTAATGCATGAGCGTGTCACCTTGCCATCAACGATGACGTTACAAGCACCGCAATGGCCCTGGCCGCAACCAATCTTACAACCTGTTAACAGGAGACGTTCACGCAAAAAACTGGCCAGGGTTTCATTTTCTTCGACCAGTACCTGACGCGTTACGCCGTTGACAATAAATGTACGTTTAATCATCTGAAAGTCCCTCCTCTAGTTATGTTCTGATTAATTACCGGATTCTTCTTTCATGTTTGTGTGATTGCCGCAATCGTCATGATCAGGACCTTTGCCGGTGAGATCATTCATGCGCGTCAGTCCTCTGGCGGTGTAAAACACCAGCTGGGACAAACTGCCATCTAAATTTTCTCCTGATAATCGCAAAAAATTTGCATTTTCATAGTAGGAAATTGGAAGTTCTCGCCTGTAAACTTCACCGGTCACTTGATCACGCACTTCAACAGTAACAACTTCTGCTCGAATCTCAAAAACTTGCTCTTCCGTAATCTCACCAGCTTTCTGAAATGCATGAATCTTCTCTTTCTTATACAAATAGTATTCCTTATGGATGCATCTTGTCAACTTATATCCATTTGATAGACGGCCCCTTTCGTCTCCACAAATGCGCAGTTTTCGGTATGGAGCGATGATATTGTAAAGCGATTCAAAATTATAAAAATATTTTTCCATTTAATACAGGAGCGTGTTGTAATTAAATACGAGTTGTATTAAAATAATAGTCACAAAGCGTTTCGTGTCATTTCGTATCATTTCGCACATTTTGCATCATCAACTAAGGAGGAATTCGAGATGAAAAAGAAACTGACCGCACTATTACTCGTAGGACTACTATCTGGCAGCATGCTGGCTGGCTGCGGTGGAAACGCAAGCGACGACTCCTCGTCAAGCGCTCCTGCTTCCGCAGCGAGTGAAGCTGACCAGGTGGAGCTTGTCGTTTTCGCTGCTGCATCGATGACAGAAACGCTGACTGAGCTGAGCAACGCCTACATGGAGGAAAATCCGAATGTAAACGTTGTGCTGAACTTTGACTCTTCCGGAACGTTGAAAACGCAGATCCAGGAAGGTGCCGATTGTGACGTTTTCATTTCTGCTGGTCAGCTGCAGATGGATCAGCTGGATGCCAATGCAGATCCTTCAGTCAACACCGAAGGTCTGGATTTTGTCCTGGAAGACAGCCGCTTTGACATTCTCGAAAACAAGGTGGCGCTGGCTGTGCCTGATGACAATCCAAAGGACATCAATTCCTACGATGATATGAAGGCAGGCCTTGAAAACGGTAGCATTCTGCTGGCGATGGGCAACAGCGATGTGCCAGTTGGTCAGTACACGCAGAAGATCCTGACCTATCTGGGTCTGGACGAAGCGACACTGGCAAATGCCGGGAACATCACCTACGGCTCCAATGTTAAGGAAGTCACCACGCAGGTGAGCGAAGCTGCTGTTGACTGCGGGATCATCTATCAAACGGATGCGTATTCTGCAGGGCTGACGGTCGTGGACACGGCAACACCGGAAATGTGCGGACAGGTCATCTATCCGGCAGCGGTTCTCAATGTATCGAAGAATCCGGATGTTGCAAAGGATTATCTGGATTTTCTGACCAGCGACGACGCGGACGCAGTATTTGAAGAAGTTGGCTTCACAGCCATCAACGAATGATCTGTCGACATTGCTTATTTGATCTGAAGGGAGGGTGTGCACCATGGATTGGTACCCATTATGGAACTCACTGCGCATTGCAATGATCAGTACGGTGATCATTTTCTTTCTGGGAATTTTTTCAGCGTATTATATTGCCAAGGCGCCGCGGGTTGTGAAGGGTGTGCTGGATGTGGTGCTCACCCTCCCTTTGGTTTTGCCGCCAACGGTCGTCGGCTATCTGCTCTTGCGTGTGCTAGGGCCAAACCGCATTCTCGGCTCCTTTGTGCTGGATGTGTTTGGCATCAAGATGACAATGACCTGGTGGTCAGCAATCTTCGCAACGACAGTGGTCATTTTCCCGCTGATGTATCGCACGGCGCGCGGCGCTTTTGAGTCCTTCGATGAAAATCTGGCCTACGCCGGACAAACGCTGGGACTTTCTAACACATTTATCTTCTGGCACATTCGCATGCCGTACTGCAAGCAGGGAATTCTCGCTGGCACGGTGCTCGCGTTCGCACGCGCCTTGGGCGAATACGGCGCGACGAGCATGGTCGCTGGCTACACGCCGGGGCGCACCGCCACGATCTCAACGACGGTGTATCAGCTGTGGCGCACCAACGATGACGCGCTTGCCTTCAAATGGGTGCTCGTCAACCTGGCGATCTCTTTTGTCGTGCTTTTGGCTGTGAATCTGCTCGAGAAAAAGCAAAAGACACAGAAGAACCAGCGGCAGCGATTGGGGGAAGCCTAGATGACCATTCAAATCGATGTGAGGAAAAATTTTGGTGACTTCTCTCTGGACCTTCATCTGCAGGCTGACAACGAGGTGATGGGCCTCCTTGGCGCGTCCGGCAGCGGCAAAAGCATGACATTGAAATGTATCGCCGGGATCGAAAAGCCTGACGATGGCTGTATCATATTGAATGAAAAGGTCTTATTCGACAGCCAAAATCGCATCAATCTCCCGCCGCAGGAACGCCGCGTTGGCTATATGTTTCAAAACTACGCGCTGTTTCCGCAAATGACGGTGCTCGATAACATCCGCATGGGCGCACGCCGTGAAAAAAACGCCGCCTTAAAAAAGAAAAAAGTTGCAGAGATCATGGAACGCTTTGAGATCACCGACCTCTCCCACCGCTATCCGTCACAGATCTCCGGCGGCCAACAGCAGCGCACTGCCTTGGCGCGCATCCTGGTGTCTGATCCAGAGATCCTGCTATTGGACGAGCCGTTTTCTGCCCTCGACACGCATCTGCGCTTTCGCCTGGAGCGCGAGCTCAGAGAAGTTGCGCGCGATTTCAGAAAAACGGTCATCCTGGTGTCCCACGACAGGGACGAAACGTTCCGCCTTGCAGATAAGATCGCCATCCTGAGCAATGGCAAGCTGGATGTCTGCGGCGACAAAGCGGACGTATTTCGCGATCCATCCACCAGACAGGCGGCGATTCTCACTGGTTGCAAAAACATTTCCGGCTTCACAGCGAACGGCGCACAGCGGATCCACGCGACAGACTGGGACCTCTCCCTTGATGTTACGCAGGATCCTGCTGGTTTTCATTATATTGGCATCCGAATGCACGATATTTTTTACGGCGACGGGCCGAATGTGACGCATTTTGTCGTCCTCGAAGAGATCGAAAATCCCTTCAGTTACACGATCATGGTGCGTACAAAGGGCGCTCCCCACGCCTCCCCGCTCGGCTGGGAGGTGGACAAGGCTTTGTGGCAGAGCGTGCGCGCAAGCGAGATCGTACTACACATTCCAAATGAAAATATTATGCTATTAAATTGATTATCTCAGTACAGAAACGGAGGAGACAGGAATCATGAAGAAGGTCAAGGTACAGGACGCGATCGGCATGACATTATGCCACGACATCACTGCGATGGTGGATGGCTTTAAGAGCGCGGCGTTTAAGCGCGGTCATGTGATCACCCAGGAGGATATTCCAAAGCTTCTGAATATCGGCAAGCAGCATGTTTTTATCTGGGAGGAAAACGCAGGCGAGATCCACGAAGAGGATGCTGCGCGCAGACTGAGCCAGATGACAGCTGTGGATGGCGCACACTACGGCAGCATTTCCGAGGGCAAGATACAGCTGTTCGCCGATCAGGACGGCATGTTCCGCGTCGACAAGGCGCTGCTTGCAGCTGTCAATCGCATCGGCGATATCACGATCACGACGCTGCCAGATCATTATCCGGTGAAAGCTGGTGATCGTCTCGCATCCATGCGCATCGTTCCTCTCGTCACAGAGGAGCGACAGATCGCTGAAGCAGAAGCGCTTTGCGCCGACAAGCAGCTGTACGATCTGCGGCCCTTTAAGCCGCTGAAAGTCGGCATCATCATCACAGGATCGGAAATCTACCACGGCCGCATTAAAGATAAATTTGAGCGCGTCGCCAGAGCAAAGCTTGCCCACTATCCAGCAGAGATTCTCGGCGTTCATGTGTGCGACGATGAGCTGGATATGATCGTTGGCGCCGGGCGCGCGCTTCTGGCAAAAGGCGCTGAGCTTCTCATTTTCTCCGGCGGGATGTCGGTGGATCCCGACGATCTGACGCCGAGCGCGATCCGCGAAATGGGCGCCGAGATCATTTCTTATGGCGTTCCTTCTCAGCCAGGAAATATGACGTTGGTGGCCTATCTCGATCAGGCTGCGCTGCTTGGCGTTCCTGGCGCTGCCATCAGCCGTCCGACGACGATGTTCGATGTACTCCTGCCACAGATTTTCTGCGGCGATCTGCTGACCAAGGACGATCTGATTCGTTTGGGAGAAGGCGGACTCTGTCAGATGTGCGACAACTGCCATTTTCCAAACTGCACATTCGGCCGCTATTGATAACGGCGTTCACGCAAAATCGATTGGAGGTTTGACCATGCAAGCACATAATGCGACTACAAACCAAACAGCGGCTCCTCATGCGGAAGCAACCATCGGCGCCGTCATCGTCGCTGCCGGCATGTCCTCTCGTATGGGCGATTTCAAACCGATGATGGGCATCGGCGCCATTTCCATCGCCCAACGCATCGTCGCCACGCTGCGTCAGGCAGGCGCTCATCACATCGTCGTCGTCACTGGATTTAACGCCGACATGCTGGAAAGACATCTGAACGACAATGGCCTGGTCTTTTTACGCAACAACGACTACGAATCTACGGATATGTTCGCCTCTGCGAAAATTGGCCTGGACTATCTGCAGAGCAAATGCGACCGGTTCCTCTTCACCCCGGTGGACATTCCGCTTTTTACTGCCGGCACAGTGCGCGCGCTCATTGCGTCAGAGGCAGAGATCGCCATCCCTGTCTGCAGCGGCGCAGAAGGCCATCCCATTCTCCTCGCCAGCCGTCTGATTCCGGCGATCCTGGACTGGCCTGGCGAAGGCGGCCTGCGCGGCGCCATCAATGCATTGGACGCGCCTGTCTGCCATGTGCCGGTGCGCGACGCCGGTATTCTTCACGATGCCGACACGCCGCAGGATTATCAGGCACTTCTGGAGTATCACAACAAGCAGCTGGCGCGCACAGAGATCAAGGTCACCCTCACCCGCGAGCTGCCATTTTTCGATGAAAAAATGGCCATGCTGCTGGCGCTCATCGACGAGACCGGCTCGGTGCGCATCGCCTGTAAACGCATGCAGATCTCCTACTCCACCGGCTGGAATATGATCCGGCGTCTGGAGTCGCAGACAAAGGGCGAGGTGCTGAATCGTGTGCAGGGCGGCGCTGGCGGCGGCGGCAGCCATCTCACAGCGAACGGCAGAAGGCTTTTGGAAGCCTATCGCCAGTTTGTAGCAGATATCAAGGATTATGCTGCCAGCCGTTACGACCATTATTTTGGGGATGATCTTTAATGCGCAGCGTCTATCTGATCCGCCACGGTCATCCGGATTTTCCCATCGCCAGCCGCATCTGTCTCGGACAGACCGACACGCCGCTGGGTCCCCTCGGCCAGCTGCAGGGCGTGTTGCTCGCACGCGCCTTTGCGCAGACGGCGCTGACAGCTGTTTACACAAGTCCGCTGTGCCGCGCTTATGACACTGCCCGCTATCTTTGCGACAAGCCGATTGTAAAAAACGATCTGGCAGAGCAGGCGACGGGGCTCTGGGACGGTCTCTCCTTTGCGGAGATCGCCGAGCGCTGGCCGGAGGAATACGCCAGACGCGGCGAAGATCCCACGCGCACCATGCCTGGCGGCGAAGATCTGACACATGCATGTGCGCGCTTTGCGGCGGCTGTGGCGGAGATCCTGCAGGATTCCGCAGGGGACATCGCGATCATTGCGCACAAGGGCGTGATCGATGTGTTTCTGCGCGCGCTCACCGGCAGCGCCGTTTTGCCCAAGCTTCCGTACGGCGGCTACTGGCATCTGACCGCAGAAAAGGATGCGCTTGGCCTTACCGATCCTGCGCCGATCCAGCCGCATCCGGAGCTGGACCGCGCGCTTTGTCTGGCGCTTTTGCAGGAGATTGCACCGGAGCCGGTGATCCGCCACTGCGAAGCCGTCAGCGCCCTCGCGCTGGAGATCGCCGCCGCCCTCCCCCTCTCCCTTGACACCACGCTGCTCGCACAGGCAGCGCTTCTGCACGATATTGCGCGCACCCACGCAGATCACGCACAGCTTGGCGCAATTTGGCTGGAAAAGCTGGGCTATCCGGCAGTTGCCGAGAGCATTCGCCAGCACCACGATCTGGAAACGCCAGCGCTGGACGAAGCGAGCATTGTCTATATCGCAGACAAATGCCTGCAGGGCACAGCGCGCGTACCCCTCGCAGAACGTTTCGCTGCCAGCCGGGAAAAATGTCAGAGCCAGGAAGCACTGGCTGCCTGGGAAAAGCGCTGGCAGACGACCAGAATATTACAGGAAACCATCAACACCTACTGTGGAAAGGAGCTCATACAATGAGGATCTTATTTGAGACCGCAACATCACACCTGAAAAATAACGAAGATCTGGCGCTCGTCACCGTCATCGCTTCCAGCGGCGCAACCCCGCGCGGCGCTGGCGCCCACATGCTCGTCGGCGAAAATGGACGCCTCTACGGCACCATCGGCGGCGGCGCTGTGGAGCACCGCTCGATCGAGATCGCCCAGAAGGTCATCGCGGAAAAAGCCTCGCGCGCCCATGATTTCAGTCTGACCAAGGACGATGTGCAGGCGCTGGGCATGATCTGCGGCGGCGATGTGCGCGTATTTTTCACCTATCTCTCTGCCCAGGATCAGGCGCTGCGCGCGCTCTTTGAAACGGCTGCAGAACGCTTCCAGGCCGGCGGAGATCTCTGGCTGATCTGCGCTGTCTCTGCAGAAGGCAGCATGGCGTTGTACGACCGCAGCCATGGCTTTACCGGCGCTGAAATGCCGGAAGCCCTCACTGCGCACCTGAAGCGCAAGCCGCTGCTCGTCGAGCTGGACGGCGCCTCCTACTACATTGAACAGGTGAGCAGCGCTGGCCGTGTGTACGTCTTCGGCTGCGGGCATGTCGCTCAGGAGCTGGTGCCTGTGCTGTCTCATGTGGGATTCCGCTGTGTCGCCATGGACGATCGTGAGGAATTTGCGCAGAAATCGCTTTTCCCAGATGCCGAAGAGGTGCTGCTCGTCAATTTCAACCACATTGACGAAGCGATCACCGTCACCGCCGAGGATTACGCCTGCGTGATGACGCGCGGACACGCCTCCGATGCTGTCATCCAGGCGCAGCTTCTGCGCACACCAGCCAGCTACATTGGCGTCATCGGCAGCGCCCGCAAAAAAGCCGGCGTGTACCAGAAATTGCGCGAGGACTACGGCTATGGTGACGACGATTTTGCACGCATCACCTCGCCGATCGGTCTCGACATCCAGGCCGAAACGCCGGCAGAGATCGCTATCTCCATCGCTGCCCAGCTCATCCAAGTGCGCGCAAAGCAAATGAAATGAGCAAGCTATCCAGATAAAACAGCAGCCCAATCCTGCGAGGATTGGGCTGCTGTTTTTTATTCTACGGTTCTTCTCGTCTTCACGAATGCGAAGAAATAGATCATCAGACAGATCCAGATGACGGCGAGAACGAGCTGCGCCGCTGGCAGATGGCTGACAAACCAGCAGCCGATGGCCATGCTGATGGTAATGGTGACGGTGATGCGAAGCTTTGTGGCAAAGGTCATGCCTTGGCCCTGGACGTAGCTTTCCAGGTTCTTTTTGTAAAGAGTGGTGCCGGTGAACCAGTGGTGCAGACGCTCTGAGCTTTTGGCAAACAGCAGCGTTGCCAGAAGATAGAGCGGCACCGTCGGCAGCACAGGCAGAAATGCACCCAGGGTGCCGAGCGCCAAACAAAGGCAGCCCAGCACCACAAGGATCAGGCGAAGCAGGGTCATCATTTTCCTCCATTCAATTCAGAAATCATTTCAGCGCGCAAATGCTGACACAGCGGCTGGCGTCGTCGTAAACGATATCCATGCCGAGCTGCTCAGAAACGAAGCGGATCGGCACGAGTGTGCGATCGCCGACGATCTGCGCCGGCACATCCGTCTCGACGGTGTTGCCGTCGACTGTGGCGGCCCGATCGCCAACGGTGAGCGCAATGTGGTGGCCGCCATACTCGATGGCGATCGGCGTCTCATGATCGGTCCACGTCACCTGACCGCCGAGGGCTTCGGTGATCAGTCTAAGCGGCACCATTGTGCGACCCTCTACGATGATCGGCGGCTGGTCGAGGCTGTAGCTGTCGCCGTTGAGCCAATAAGTGGTGTTGTCGATGTAGAGATCGAGCAGGTTGTAGGAATTGTTGCCAAGCAGGGCTTCGCCACGCAGGCTGCCAAGGCTGGCGACGATCTTTCCGTTCGCTGCATCGCCGGTAGTGTCGATGGTCAGATAACCATTCGAACCGCTGCCGCTGAAGCCTTCCACGCTCCAGTTCACAACGCGTGGATCGAGGAGCACTTCTGTGCCGTCGGTCTTGGTGCCGTAGAGCGTCGCATGGACGACGGAACCATCGCTGACCATGAACTGATCGGTCTCGACGCGCAGGCTGGTGAGCCCTTCTTCGCCGAGAATGTTGACGCTGCGCGATACGGTTGCGCCGCTGCTGCTTGTAATGTTGACGGTCTCTGTTCCAGGCTGCAGAGCAACGTAATTCAAGCCTGCTGCAGCACCCATGCCATTGGCAGAGGTGATGCTGTAATCAGCAGCATTGACGCTGAGGGCGTGGTAATTGGCATCCCAGGCCTTCGTCACGCCGAAGCTCCGCGTTTCGCCAACGACCATTTCGCTTGGGCCGCTGGTGACAAATCCGGCAACGGATCCAACTGGCGTGCTGTTGTAAATGCCGATGCCGTTGACAACCGGACGCAGCATGCCATTTCCTTCCGGCGCAGTAACGGTGGAAAGCGTCGTCTCGCCAAGATGCTGCACGACCATCGTCGTGGAACCGCCGCCATCGAGATTGACGGCGCGCCAGGCGCCGAGGTATTCCATGAAATAGCCCATCGTCGAAAGCTGCGCGCCGACGCTGCGGTTGGTGCGTCCTTCGGCGGTGATGAGCCAGAGGGTTTTCCCATCCTGAGAAACCGCTGCTGCGGTACGCGCGCGCGTCCCGGCCAGCGAGCTCAGATCCTTATAATATGGCACCATGTGTCCGTTGTCTGCCAGGAGCGCGTGACCACCGACGAGGAATTTCCAGTTGCGATCCGGCAGGACTTGAGACGTGATCTGCACCTTGGAGCCGATCGGACAATGGGCGTCGATGAAGGTTTCGCCGATGCCGTTGACCTGCAGGATGATTTTTCCATCAGGCACCTCAAACGGGAACGTCGAACGGCGCGAGATCTGCTCAACGGTACCGTCGGCGCCGATCAACAGCTCTGTGTTGTCAGAATGACCGCGGGAGCTGGAGCCCCAGAGGTCGTTGTACATCTGGATGGTATTGGTGTGGCTTTCCTGCCCGGACGGATCGTGCCAATAATAGGTCTTGTTGAGGCCGTCGATCGGGAATGTTGCGCCGTCGGCGGCGGTGACGCTGCCGTTGTAGCTCATGGCCTCGATGATCGCGGTGTTGTCGGCGGTGATCCCGAGGGAATAGATTCCCTCAATGACCGCCGGCGAGGAGCCAAGCTGACCGTTCACCAGCGACGGGCCGATTGGCGATCCCTGCAGCGCCATATTGAAGAAGTCGCCGTTGATCATGGCGACGGCGCCGGTGTTTTCTGCCATCGCCGGCACTGTGGCGCGCTCTGTGTATTCTCCCTGACCGGCGACAAGCCGCAGATCCAGGTTTGGATTTGTGAGATCACACTCCAGCACCTCAAAACGGATCGGTCCATAGTTTGTGTTCCAATAATGCGATTCATGAACGACACCCGGCGCGATCGGTTCTTCGCCGGTTTTATACGGCGCGTCCTCTGCCAGCACAGCGCCGACAAAGAGCGCGCTGGCGATGCCAAGGATGGCGGTGTGTCGCAAGATCTTTTTCATGAAGTCAATTTTACTCACTGTATTCCCTCCTTTTCAAAATATTATAAAATATCGCAGCCGCTCCCTCAAGACTTTGCGGGAACTGTTGTTGCTTTGTTTCTTTCTGAGGGCGAACCGTGTATAATGGAGCTATATCCCAACGAAGGAGTTGTGACGCGATTGAAAGCTAGTGAATGGCGACCATACAACAAAGACCTCTTTGCCAAAATGCGGCGAGCGAGCCGCGAGTTTGGCCTCATCGAAGAAGGAGACTGCATCGCTGTCGGTCTTTCCGGCGGCAAGGACAGCACGCTCCTGCTCTACGCGATGGCTGTGCTCCAGCGCACGCTGCCCTGCGATTTTTCGCTGCGCGCTGTCTCGCTGGACCTCGGCTGGGGAAACGACTACAGCGAGATGGCTGCGTTCTGTGATCGGCTGGGCGTGCCGCTGGAGATCATCCCAAGCGAGATCGGCCCGCTGATCTTTGAAGAACGCAAGGAGAAAAATCCCTGCTCCCTCTGCGCGCGCATGCGCCGCGGCGCCATCAACAACTGGGCGCACGACAACGGCTGCAACAAGGTTGCGCTCGGCCACCACATGGACGACTGCATCGAAACGCTCCTCATGAGCCTGTTCTACGAAGGACGCATCCACACCTTTGCGCCGCGCTCCTATCTCACGCGTAGCCAGGTCACGGTCATCCGCCCCCTTGTCTACGTCAGCGAAGCTGACATCACGCGCATTGGCGCGCGTCTGGCGTTGCCGCTTGTGAAAAATAAATGTCCGGCCGACGGTCACACCACGCGCAGCGAGACGAAAGATCTGCTGGCATCGCTCGCTGTCGGCAATCCCCGCATCAAGGAGCGCATCATGAGCGGGATCGACAAGGATCTCTGGCAACACTATCGCATCACACCATCAGAGGAGGAATGATCCATGCTCGCACAAATCCACTCCGCCGCCCTGAGCGGTCTTGCTGCCGACGCCATCGAGGTTGAGATCGATTCCAGCCGCGGCATGCCGTCCTGGGAGATCGTCGGATTGCCGGACACCTCTGTCAAAGAGAGCAAGGAGCGCGTCCGCACGGCGATGAAAAACCAGGGCTTTGATATTCCGCCACGACGCATCGTCATCAATTTGGCGCCTGCCTCGATCAAAAAAGAAGGCCCGTCCTTCGATCTGGCGATCGCCATCGCCATGCTCGCTGCGACAGAGCAAGCGCCGCTGGAAATCCTCGACCGCTTTCTCTTCATCGGCGAGCTCGGGCTCGACGGCAGCATTCGTCCGGTGAAAGGCGTGCTGCCGCTGGCCATGGCCATGAAAAAAAGCGGCAAAGCCCTGATCACCTCGACAGGAAATGGCAGCGAAGCGGCGATCAGCGGCATCACCACCTACGCCTTTGCCACGCTCAAGGACGTCGTCGATTTTCTCATGTGCCCGGAAAGCGCCGAGCCGCTGCCCCAGCCGGACATCGCCAGTCTTCTGGCAGCAGCGCCGCAGACGAGCATCGATTTTTCCGATATCAAAGGCCAGCACGAGGCCAAGCGCGCCATGGAGATCGCTGCCGCCGGCGGCCACAACCTCATCATGATCGGTTCGCCCGGCGCTGGTAAAACCATGTTGGCGCGTGCGCTGCCATCGATCATGCCGCCGCTGTCCGTTGGCGAATGTCTGGAATGCTCGAAGATCCATTCTATTGCCGGACTCCTCAGCGCCGAGCATCCGCTGGTCACAGAGCGCCCGTTCCGCGCGCCGCATCACACCAGCTCGCAGGCCAGCCTCATTGGTGGCGGTCGCGTTCCGGGGCCAGGCGAGGTCTCCCTGTCGCACAACGGCATTCTCTTTATGGATGAATTTCCGGAATTTCAGAAGAACGTGCTGGAAGCGCTGCGCCAGCCGCTTGAAGATGGCATCGTCACGATCTCACGCGTGAGCGCCCAGTTCACCTTCCCCTGCAATTTTCTCCTCGTCGCTTCGATGAATCCCTGCCCCTGCGGCTATCTCAACGATCCGAAGCACGAATGCACCTGCTCAGATGCCGCGATCACCCGCTACCGCCGCAAAGTCTCCGGCCCGCTGCTCGACCGCTTCGACATCCAGCTCGAAGTGATGCCGATTGCCTTCAGCGATCTCTACGACGACAGCATCCGCGAAGAATCGTCGGCGCAGGTCCGCGCACGCGTCATCCGTGCCCGCAACATCCAGCTTGCGCGTTTTGCCAGGGACGACGGCATCTACTGCAACAGCAACATGACACAGGCGCACCTCCAAACCTACTGCCAGCTCGACGCCGCCTGCAAGCGGCTGCTCGAGCGCGCCTTTGAAAAGCTCGGCATTTCCGCCCGCGCCCACAACCGCATTCTCAAGCTGGCGCGCACCATCGCCGATCTCGCCGAAAGCGAACAGATCCAGGCGCCGCATATTGCCGAAGCGATCCAGTATCGCGCCCTGGATAAATCCCTCTGGAACTAATTATAGAAAGGACGTATCATTTCATGGACCCACGTACCAAAGAACTTGCCCATAAGCTCATCCACTACTCCACCCATCTGGAAAAAGGTGAACGCATCCTCATCGAAATTTCCGGCCAGGATGCCTATCCCCTCGCCGAAGCCCTCATCGAAGAAGTTTACGCCGTCGGCGGCTATCCATATCTGCGGCTCTCAGATGCGAAGCTCTCCCGCGCGCTGCTCATGGGCGTCACCGAAGAACAGCTCAACTTCAATGCCAAGCTCCTGCTCGAACAGATGAAAAGCATGGACGCCTACATCGCCGTGCGCGCCGGTGACAACATCTCGGAAAACGCCGACGTGCCAAAAGAACGCATCGCGCTGCAAAACAAAGCCTACGCCGATGTGCTCGACGAACGCGTCAACAACAGCAAATGGGTCGTGCTGCGCTATCCAAACGGCTCCATGGCCCAACTCGCAAATATGAGCAGCCGCGCCTTCGAGGATTTCTACTACGACGTCTGCAACCTCGACTACGCCAAAATGAGCGCCGCCATGGACGCCCTCGTCGCCCGACTCACACGCACCGACAGCGTCCACATCATCGGGCCTGGCACTGATCTGCGTTTTTCCATCAAGGGCATTCCTGCTGTGAAATGCGCCGGTGAATGCAACATTCCTGACGGCGAAGTTTACACCGCGCCTGTACGCGAAAGTGTCAACGGCATCATCACCTACAACACACCGTCGCTCTACCAGGGCACCGTTTTTGAGCACGTCTCCTTCACATTTGAGCGCGGCAAGATCGTGCAGGCGACCGCCAACGAAACAGAAAAGCTCAACGCCATCCTCGATGCCGATGAAGGCGCGCGCTACATTGGCGAGCTCGGCATCGGCGTCAATCCTTACATCACCAAACCGATGAAGGACATCCTCTTTGACGAAAAGATCAGCGGCAGCATCCATTTCACCCCAGGCAGCTGCTACGAAGACGCGCCAAACGGCAACGATTCCACCATCCATTGGGACCTCGTTCTCATCCAAACCCCAGAATACGGCGGCGGCGAGATCTATTTCGACGACGAGCTCATCCGCAAAGACGGCCTCTTCGTGCCAGAAGATCTGCAGTGCCTGAATCCAGACGCGCTGAAGTAACAACAAAAATTCCCTCAATGTGTAGCTGCTGCTCAACATCGAGGGAATTTTTTTATGCTATTCTATCCAATTCTGCGCCATCTCGTCGCGCAGCGTGCAGAACATCGGGTAAAAACTTTCTTTTGTCTGCTCCACGATCGACAGGGCGATCTGTTCGTTGTAGCTGTGCGCCACATTGTTGTGCGCCTGCAAGGCTTCCAGCCAAACATCTTCTTCGGTGATCATTCTGGCTTCAAACGCCGTTTTGATCACGCGCTTTGGCGAACCCAGCGCAAATTCTGTGTAGCCCTGTTCCTCGAGGACCTCCTTCATCGCTTTCCAGGACTGTTCGAAGCAGATCTGAAACAGCGCAACCATGCCGGTGAGGGTGACAACGTCATACGGCGGCTCTTCGTCATAGATGGCGCTGAGATTTTTCAATGACGCCTGGAAATTATCCCACTTTTTCATAGAGCACCCTTCCTTCCTTTTCAATCGCGGCCAAAAGCTCTGGCTGTACGTCGCTTCCAAGATCAACGATGTCAAATTTTAACAGCGTCCATGTTTCTTCGCTGCAAGCATGCGCAAACCGCACAACATCGCCGCCGCGCACGGCAAGGTCGATGTCGCTCGTGCGCCGATGATCGCCGCGCGCCCGCGAGCCAAAAAGCAGCACCTGCTCGATGCCATACTTTTCTGCCAGCTGGCGGATCTCGTCGATCACACGCGCGCTGATGCCTGTATCATCCATCGTCCTCGCCATCCTTTCCTACAAAGCATCATATCACAGGCAAACAGCCATGGCAAGCTCAGAAGATCGCGCTGGCCATGGCTGTTTTTTTGCTTCATTCGCTGCTTAGCCAGCCTGCTCAAACTGGCTGTTGTAGAGATCGGCGTAGAAGCCGCCTTTAGCGAGGAGTTCTTCGTGGGTGCCGCTTTCAACGATGTCGCCGTGGTTCATGACGAGGATGAGGTCGGCGTTGCGAATGGTCGAAAGACGATGCGCGATGACAAAGGAGGTGCGGTTCTCCATGAGTTTGTCCATCGCCGACTGGATCTGCTGCTCGGTACGCGTGTCGACAGAGGATGTGGCTTCGTCGAGAATGAGCATCGGCTTGTCGGCGATCATCGCGCGTGCTATTGTCAGCTGCTGCTTCTGTCCCTGGGAAAGGCTGAGCTGGTCGCCAACGACGGTGTCGTAGCCCTTCGGCAGGGTGCGGATGAAATGGTCGAGGCCGACGGCCTTGCAAGCGGCGATCATCTTCTCGTCGCTGACGTTTTCTGTGCAGTAGATGAGATTTTCCCGCAGCGTGCCTTCAAAAAGCCAGGTATCCTGAAGCACCATTCCGAATCCGGTGCGCAGGCTCTTTCTTGTCATATCCCTGATATCCGTACCGTCTATCCGTATTTCACCGCTGTCCACATCATAAAAACGCATCAACAGATTGATCATGGTCGTTTTCCCGCAGCCGGTAGGCCCCACGATCGCCACTCTCTGCCCGGGCTTTACCGCCAGGTTAAAATCCTCAATCAGCCTCTGTTCCGGCGCATAAGAAAAATACACATGGGACAGATTTATCTTCCCCCGGAACGCATTAGCCAGATCCACTGCGTTCTCTTTTTCCGGCACCTGCGGCTCTTCCTCAATCAAATCAAAAATCCGTCCCGCACAGGCCAGGGCATTCTGCAGCTCGGTCACCACCCCTGAAATCTCATTAAAGGGCTTCGTATACTGGTTGGCATAGCTTAACAGACAGGACAAATCACCTACGCTGATCCGCCCCGCAACCGCAGTCAGAGCGCCCACCAGGCCAACGCCTGTATATACCACATTGTTAACGAACCGAGTCGCCGGATTTGTAATCGAAGAATAAAAAATAGCTTTCAGGGAGCATTTTTCCAGCCGGTCATTGATTTCATCAAACTGCTCCATTGCCTTCTCTTCATGGCTGAAAGCCTGCACCACCCTTTGATTTCCTATCATCTCATCAATCAGGGATGTCTGCTCTCCCCTCGTTTCCGACTGCAGCCGGAACATGGTAAACGTCCGCTTCGCAATAAAAGCCGCCACAAAAAAGGACAGAGGCGTAATCAATACCACCACAAAAGTAATCCCCACATTAGTAGCCAACATGAAGAGAATGGTTCCCACAATGGTCATCACCCCTGTAAACAGCTGGGTAAAACCCATGAGCAGACCGTCCGCAAACTGATCCACATCCGCGATTACCCGGCTGACAATCTCACCATAAGAATGACTGTCAATATATTTCAAAGGAAGGATTTCAATTTTCCGGAAGGCTTCATTCCTGATATCCCTCACAATATGATAAGTCATTTTATTATTGCAGATATTCATAATCCACTGGGCCAGCCCGGTAAAAACAATGGCGAAGGCGATCTGCTTTAAAATAGCAAGTACAGCAGGAAAATCCACCTTCCCCGGCGCAATAATATGATCAATAGCCCGCCCTGTAAGCTTTGGCACATACAAAGTCAGCGCCACGCTCACCGCAGCAAAAACCAGGGAAAGCCCCAGATAGAACCAATAAGGCTTCAAATAGCGCAGGACCTTGACAAACGTATCTTTTTGTGCAGTTATTTTCTGTTTTCCCTTTGCCATCTTAAGCCTCCTTTGCCTTCTCAAACTGGGAATAATAAATTTCCTGATAAGCCGGACAGCTTTCAAGAAGCTCCTCATGAGTACCGATTCCCGCCATTTCCCCATCATCCATTACAATGATCTGATCCGCATAACGGATGGAGGAAGCCCTCTGGGAAACAAGAAACACCGTAGGACTGTCCTTCATTTCCCTGACAGCCTTACGAAGCCTGGCATCCGTGGCAAAATCCAGTGCGGAGGCGCTGTCATCCAGAATCAGGATTTCCGGCGACCTCACCAAAGCCCTGGCGATAGTAAGACGCTGCTTCTGCCCCCCGGAAAGATTTTTTCCGCCCTGGGCAATCGGCGCATCCAGCCCCCCTTCCCTGGTATCTATAAATTCCCTGGCCTGGGAAATATCCAACGCACGGTAAATCTCCTCATCCGTAGCGTCCTCCTTCCCCCAAAGCAGGTTTTCCCGTATTGTCCCCTTAAATAAAACCGCCTTCTGCAGGACAACGCCCACCTTCCTGCGCAATTCCTCCAGACTATACTCCCTTACATCCTTCCCGCACACCAGCACCCGTCCCCTGGTAGCATCATAAAAACGGGGAATCAGATTTACCAGAGAAGATTTTCCTGAACCGGTCCCCCCGATAACCCCGATTGTCTGCCCCTTATATGCCGTAAAATTAATATCCGTCAAAGACTCCGCCCCAGCATTCTTATAGGTCAGCCCCACATTTTCAAACCGTACCGCCGGAACTCCATCCTGCTGCGCCGCCCTTTCACGAGACAGCTCATCCCCCTGGAACTCCCCGCTTCCATCCTTCCCATCAGAATCCCCCGGATCCCTCATACTCGTCTGAATCTCAAAAATACCCTGAATCCGGTTCCCGCAGGCTATCGCCTTAGTAATCGTGATAATCAGATTAGCAAGCTTAATCAGCTCCACCAATATCTGAGACATATAATTCACAAGAGCCACCACAGCCCCCTGCGTAATTATCCCGCCTTCCACCCGCCATGCTCCGGTCCAAATCAGCACAATAACCGCGCCATTAATAATAATATAAGTAACAGGATTCATCAGCGCAGAAATCTTTCCCACATACTTCTGCATCGAAGTCAGCCCATCATTACTCTCCTCAAACCGGGCGATCTCACTCTCCTCCTTATTAAAGGCCCTCAGCACACGCACCCCCGTCAGATTCTCCCTCGTAATTCCCAGAACCCTGTCAAGCCCTCCCTGCACCTTCTTATAAAGAGGCATCGTAACCATCATAATACCGAAAACCACCACAGAAAGCACCGGAATTGTCACCACAAAAATCAGAGCCGCCTTCACATCAATCGTAAAAGCCATAACCATAGCCCCGAACACAATAAAAGGCGAACGCAGAAACAGACGCAGCACCATATTCACCCCATTCTGCACCTGATTCGAATCACTCGTCATCCTCGTAATCAACGTAGAAGTCCCGATAGTATCCATCTCCGTAAAAGACAGCCCCTGAATATGAGCAAACAAAGCATGCTTCATCTTAGCCGCAAACCCAACCGCTGCCTTCGCAGCAAAATACTGAGCCGTAATCGAACACACCAGCCCGACCACCCCCAGCATTATCATAACCAGGCACATCTTCCCGATATACCCCCTGTCCCCATTACCGATACCCGTATCAATAATAGCCGCCATAACCAAAGGCACCAACAACTCAAAAGAAGCCTCCAACAACTTAAAAAGCGGCGCCAGAACCGTCTCCTTCTTATAATCCTTCAAATAAACAAGTAATTTCTTCACACCCTCACTCCTTCAATTCCCAGCCATCCATGCAGACCCTGTCCCTAAACACACAAGCCATCCCAACTAACCAGCCCGTCCGCCCGCATCAACTGCCACTCAACAATATCCTTGCCAAAATTCCTCATCTATCGTATCATAAAATCAAATATATGAAAATTATTATATTTATATATAACCCATATCTTTTTCATATACTTACTTTTATAGACTTTCTATCTCAACCTACACTGAACTTATTTTCCAGCTTCGTGAATTCCTGCCATCTGCCGTCCGCGTTATCGTCGCCTCCGCACACCGGAGCCCCGTGCCAGGCAGTGTTCCCTGACGGGGCCTTCTAAAAACGCCGGTCCTTACGCTGCGTCC
>OLQA01000806.1_pt1 | contig 29766 bp, 49 predicted proteins | sample 1673151 | NCBI WGS metagenome assembly OLQA01 (sample SAMEA3136760, study PRJEB25190) | human gut metagenome | biome: human gut; feature: human-associated habitat; material: faeces | place: Austria | collected 2013
ATTTACCGTGAAGAAATTGATAAGGCAGCAGAAGCTTATAAAGTTGAGAACGGCAAAGAACCATCCTGGATGCCGAACCAGTACTTTGCAGCTCTTACCAATATGCGAAGCGTAGGCGTTATGGGCGATTTCAGAACGTACGATTATGCGGTGGCACTTCGAGCAGTGAAGACGATTGACTTTATGACAGCAGAGTCCGCAGAGATTCCGTATGAAGTACTGAACAGGGTTATGAATCGTGTTATTAATGAAGTTAAGGGAGTTAACCGCGTATTCTACGACCTGACCAGTAAGCCGCCGGGAACGATTGAATTTGAATAATGAGCAAAATCCCAGAAACCCTTTATTTGCAAGGGTTTCCGGGATTTTATTTTTGTCCGTGATGCTACGGTGATGTTAATTGGGAGAAAGTGTCTTATTTTTGGGGATTTTTTGTTCTTATATGACGTTATATGTTTCATTCGTTTTTATCTTCTACATTATCATTTGTGGCTCTTACTTCATTGAGAGCGTCAGCAAGCTTCCTGTCTTTTCCTGGATACAAATGAGCATAAACTTTCCAGGTTGTTTCCGGCGATTCATGGCCGAGCCGGTCCGAAATCTCTTTGATGGAAAATTTCATATCGATCAGCATACTTGCATGGGAGTGGCGGAGATCGTGGATTCTGATTTCCGGAAGACCAGATCTGGCAGTTGCCCGTTTAAACTCTGACCGCATTCCGGACTTCTGGAAGTAGAAGATACGTTCATCAGGTTCAATGGCCATACTGGCAACATAGTCCTGAAGCTCTTTGTACAGTGATTGAGGAATGTTCACGACACGTTTGCTCTTTTCGGTTTTGGGTGTCTGGAAGTATTGCTCGCCTTTTATAACCACAAAGTTCTTGTTAATTGATATGGAGCAGTCCGGCAGGATATCCGCCGGAGTAATAGCCAGAACTTCTGCAGATCGGAGTCCTCCATAGAACATGAGGCTGAACGCCATCCGGTACGCACTTTTCTTTTCAAAGGTAAGGAAGTAGTCAAATTGCTCTCTGGTCCAGATGTTCATTTCATCTGCACTGCTTTTCCCGATCGCACCGGCCGCAAGGCACGGGTTACTCCGTAGCTTATAGTATTTGACGGCATAATTCATGATAGCGGACAGCTGATTATTGATAGTCTTCAGATACGTCTGAGAATAAGGGTTCCCCTTTTCGTCCCTGTAATTTATCATGGCATCTTGCCATCGATGAATTACAATTGGAGTAATGTCACCGATCTTCATATCTTTAAAGAATGGCAGCAGTTTCATATCAATCAGATATTGTTTATTTTCCAGAGTGGTCAGCTTCAGCCGGGAGCTGCAGTCTTGCATATAGTTCTTGATCAGAGCAGAAAACAGGATATCTGGATCCTTTGCGCCTTGTGCCAGAAAGTCACGTTCCCATTCTACAGCCTCTTTTTTGGTAGAGAAACCTCTTTTACATTTATGTTGGCGCTTGCCAAGCCAATCTTCATAGTAAAAATTGGCATACCATTTTGTCTTTCCATCTTTGGTGAAATACTTATAAGCCGGCATCTGAATCCTCCATTATTAAACAAATGTGTCAAACAAATGTAATCAACAAATGTTTGACAAAAATGTTGAATATAGATATAATGTACTTAACAAGAGAGCCGTTGGTCAGCGTACACCTGACCGCCGGATAAAACAATAGCTAAAAATAGCGCCTTATCTTACCAGGACGAGGGCGCTATTTTTTATGCATTAAATTGATAACAAGAGTTACAACTGCACAAAGCATAATTACAAAAGTAAATAAATCACCATATGTAACCATCAGCACCAGCCTCCTTTCACAAAAGTGTCCGGCGGCTGACATAACACCCCAACGGTTCCCCAGTTAAATATACTATTCTGTTTTTTCTTCTTCCATCTTCTCCATCATTCCCAAAAAGATACGTTTTCCCTTCTTGGATAACTGACGGTACCGCAGGATGATATCCTGTTCGTCTTCTGAAGCAATGGCACAGCTGTATTCAGAATTACCCACAAGGTAATCCATAGAGGTGTCGAGGGCTTTTGACAGGCTTGCAGTGGCATCTATTCCAGGAACAGTCTTTCCGGCCAGAATGTCACAGCAGGTTTCCTCTGTCAGCGTTGATTTTTTGATCAGGTCCGGAAGGCTCATCTGCAACTGAACCAAACGGGCTTTTATTCTTGTCTGCACTGCGGAAACTTCTTTCGGATCCGCAACAGCATATCTTGAAGTAGTCCGGCCAAGAATGTAATCTGCTGGCACACCGAAGCATGCAGCACTGCGATTAACAAATTCTGTTGATGGGAAAGAGTATCCTCTTTCGACATTCGATACTACTTGAGCAGAAAAACCTATTGCTTTTCCAAACTCGGATTGCCGCAGATCAGCCTCAGCCCGCAATTCTTTTATTCGTTCACCAATTGTCATAAATATTCCCCATCTTATCAATAAACTATTACACGATAGAGAGACTTTATCTACGCTTCTTTTTAAATTGTATTATATTGATTATACCAAGAAGAATACAAAAGCCACCAATACACCATAAGATCGGACCGCCGCCAGTTACTTCATTGACAAAGCTACCTACAGATATTGCAGCAACGCCAATGATTATTAAAATGGATCCAATAAATAGGAAGGCTCCTGGAGAAACAACAGAAGAATTTTGTTTTGAACTTTTTCCAGAAGAAGGATGGTTTTTATTAGAAACATGTTGCGTATATGAAACACCTGTGCCAGGAACGGAAATCCTGGTATTGACACCGGATTTGGAATTAACAGAAACGCCGCCATGTTTTCCACCAACACTGACTCCTACGCTTTTCTTTCCTACATTAAGTTTTACACCAGGAGCGACTTTGATGCTTTTTCTAACTCGTAGACCCATATATTACCTTCCTTTCCTGCTTCGGTACCACTCGAAGCTTATTATTTTGCTTTCTTAAGAGGTTCGGCAGTATCTTCTTCCTGTCGTTTTAAACATTTTATGTACCCCTTTAATTCACCTCGAAATTCCAACTGCGCATCATGTGGAAGTTGGTGAATCAATGCTAACCATTCGGAATCCTCAGAGAGAACATCTTGCTTTGAGCTTCTTTCTTTGCCCGTAAGCAAATAATCGCTTGACACACCTAAAAATTCACAAATTGGGATTATCATTTTTGCAGGCGGATCAGTCCCTCGATTTTTCCAATTGGTCATAGTGCTTGTGTTTATCCCAATAGCCCGACATAAATCAGTGGCTGTCAAAGACTTTTCTTCAAGCAACGATAAAATACGCTGAGTGATCATACAATCCTCCAAAATCCCAAAATGTGAAAAATACGGTTGACAAATTCACAAATTGGGATTAATATTAAAAATGTAATAAACAAATGTTTAATGCAAAACAAAAAAAGAGAGAGTTACATCGATAAATCGGAGAGCAATGCTTTATTGTTTTCTTCAATCATGGCCGCCACAGCAATGATAAGAGCCTCAGCAGATGCTTCCGACATAACAGTGTTTCCGGCAGGAACGCCGTTTCTTAATAATTCAGATAGAATCCGGCGGTTTTCGTCACCATAACGTTTAAGCCCAATTCTTCTGAGATTATCAATCCAATTATCCATGATAACTCCTTTCTGATTATTTTAATGCAATCGCAAACAAATGTAAACAACAAATGTAATAAACATTTGTTGAAAACGGAGGTGATATTTTGAAGCGAAAACTGTCTCCATGGTGCAAAGAAGTAAAGAAAACCCTAATTGACAGAGATATGTCTGTCACGGAATTATGCGGTGAAGTTGGGATGTGCAGGAACTATGTGACAACCACCATAAATGGAAGAATGTATGCACCTGCACTTGCTGAAAAAATCAGCAAGGCTCTGGATATCGATACAGAGTACACAATTTAATTATCATAACTTGATTATACAGCTTATAGAAGGAGAGAAAAATGTCGAAATTTGCTACGAAAGCAGCGGCTAATATGTTTTGCCAGGCACGATATGAGGCGGCAAAGTCAAATGAGCGTCTGAGCAGCAGAGAAGGTGCTGCGGAAGAAATAGGAATTGATCGTACAAGGCTAGCCAGAATCGAACTTGGGAGCACAATACCATATCAGGAAGAGGTCCTTTTGATGGCTGACTGCTATAAGGCACCGGAATTGAAAGGAAATTATTGCCGGGAGATGTGCCCGCTTGGAAAGAACATGCCGAAGATCGAGAATGCAGGACTGGATAGAATCAGCTTGAGAATGCTTTCTTCTTTAAAGAAGATAAACGAGGCAAAGGAATCACTTCTTGATATTACGGCAGACGGAATTATCTCAGAAGAGGAAAAACCGGAACTAAAAAAAATCATTCAGACATTAGACGAAGTAAATGGGATCACGCAGAATCTGAAAAATTGGATTGAGAGAAATCTGGAATGAGGTGCTTGGTATGGAAAATGCAAACGGTGTAATCAAAAAGCTTACATCTGCGGAACGTTCTTACTATACAGCCGCTGAGGTCAGAGAAATGATGGGTGTGAGCAGGGATACGGCATATCGCATGATACGCTCCCTTAGGTCGGACCTGATAGCCGATGGACAGCTTGCCAAGGGGTATCCGTCAGGGAAAATCCCCAAAAAGGCATTTAACAAATTATATATGATTGAATGAAAGGGGTGGATACGATGGCTTTTTACAGAATCTGTCCGGATTGCGGAGCGTATCTGGATCCGGGAGAACAGTGCAGTTGCCATGAAGAATGTCTGATCGAAATGGAAAGAAAAGAAAAAGCAACTGCATTTGTTGAAAAAATGATGAAAGAAGAAAAAAATGGCCAGCTTCGCCTGGCAGTATAGGAGGGAAAGATGCTGACAGCAAAAGATCTTGAAAAATATCATCAGGCCGCAGAGCGGATCCTGAATGCAATGGACAACAGCCCGGTGCCGATCAGCTGGCACGAAATGGACAGAATGGCATTGCAGAGCGTTATCGCAAAGGAATTGATTCTCATTGACAAGGAGGCAAGGAAATGAATGTATGCAAGGTGCCAGATATGTGCAAAGACATGGAATATAAGTATATCACAGAAGATTCCAAAACAAGGGTATATCTGTCCGTGGTGCGAGAATTCAATGAGGCAGAATATGAGAAATACTACATCCGCAAAAAGAAAGAGAAAGTGAGAAAGAGAATCCTTTTTATTGCAAGAGCTTTGAAGTATGCACTTCCAGTCCTGGCAAGCACGATTCTTTACAATATGCTTTCAAATAAGCTTTATCTCGAAAGAGGAAGCCATGAAATTGGCTCAGAAATAGTTTTTGTTGGAATATTCGGCATCGCACTGTTTGGGTTTCTGAATTGGTTTATAGGAGGTGATGAACATTAAAAAGGTCTTGGATAATAAGGGGAAAGCGGAGTGTAGACGGCACCCACGATCCTATCCAAGACCAGTCAGAACTTTTAAAAACAGGTTATCGACCCTTTGTTTTTAAAGTCATCGTCATTTTATCACAAAAATAGGAGGTTATCAAGTAGATGAAAGAGGTTTTAGGAAGCTTGCCGGAAGTTATCACGGCATACAAAAATTACAATCTGCTGGTTCCTACAGCAACGGACGTGCAGCTCAATCCATTCTACAAATTCCATGTAGAAGAGGTTCCAGTCGATCTGGGTGAGAACAGTGGAGACATTTTCAAGGTTGGTTCAGTTAAGACTGGGAAGCAGGATGAGAGAGGAAAGGATATCTGGGAAGATGTGTTTTCCTTATCTAAGCCATTACTCAACAAAATGGCTATGGCGGCCGGTATCCAGTTCAATCCCAAGGAAACCTATGGCGACCGCATTGACCGCGTTACATACCGGGCACAGGCTCAGGGCGCTATGCGCAAGGCTGACGGAACGGCCAGAACAGAAACCGATCAGAAGGTAATCTGCCTTGAGGACGAAGAAGAGAAGTATCGCATTGAATTTGCGGATAAAGCTGCAAAAGGCATAACTGATGAAAAACAGGCACAGGCAGCTGCGGAAATCTTTTCTGGACAATGGGTGGAATCCAAAAATAAATGGGGAAAGAAATGCCAGGCTTTTGTGATTGCGAAAGAAGACAGGGATAGATACATTGATCGCTCCGTCATGGTAAACATGGCACTGTTGAAAAAGACCTGGGCTGAAAAGGCTATGACTGGTGCGAAGCTTCGTGTTATAAGAGCTCTGCTTGGCGTAAAAGGTACATACACAAAGGCGGAACTGCTGAAAAATTTCGCTATCCCAACAGTTATCTTTTCGCCTGATTTCTCGGATCCGCAGGTCAGACAGGCAATGCTGACACAAGGCATGAACTCTGTAAATAATATGTTTGGCACACCACAGATAGCAGTTAAGAATGTGGATTTCGAATCTGAAAGCACGGTATTTACTCAGGATGATCTGGACAATCCGGCATATACTTCGGATACAGAAATCGAAAATGACTATCCACCAATGCAGGAGCCGGATGTTGTTCCTGAACCGGAGCCAGAACCAGAGCCGGACCGATCAATGGATTTTCAGTGCTCCAGATGCGGTGAAGTCATAAATGAAAGAGTTTATGAATATTCAATCAATAAATTTGGAGAGCCACTATGCATTAAATGTCAAAGAGGAGGCGGGCGCAGATGAAAATAATAAAGGTATCAACAGAATTGGAAATGTCCGTATATGAATTTCCATCCGGTACCATCCGGGAACATAACAAAGCTCTGTGTGAACTTATCGGAAATGGCTGTGACCTTGTAGAACATGTAATGCCAAAGAGATTATACACAGAACTGAAAATGCCATCCAGCCCTGTTAAAGAACCAGGGAAGTGTGTGAGTATGCTGATTGATGAAGAGGGAAGACTGAAGCCGAACAAAGCAAATCTGATCGGAAGTTATCTTTACGAGTTTGATAAACATGGATGCCCCATTGTTGGAAATATTCTCTTTATCGGAGAAAAGATGGGAGATGATGGCGTTGAATTCTGCGGAATTAGCGAGGAGAACTTTTCCCTTTTAGAAACGGAATTGAAGAACATGATCACAGCGATGAAAGCAACAGTAAAGGAGATGAGCGAATGAAAATACTTCATACTGCCGACTGGCATATCGGCCAGTTTAAAGGACCTGTAGTGGACGGAGTAAATCTCCGTTCACAGGATACAGTGAAATGTCTTGAGTATATGGTTGATGTAGCTATTAAAGAACGACCAGACATTGTTTGCATTTCTGGTGATATCTTCCACCAGGAGCAGATCGGTCCGGTACGATATTCGGATGAAATGATTCATGCGACCAACATCATCGCATCATTGGCACGTTTTGCAGGATATGTGATCGTAATGAGAGGAACACCGAACCATGATGGAAGCGGCCAGTTCCGAGTTCTCAAAAGAATGCTGCTGAACGTCAATAACGTATGTGTTGTGACGGAACCGTTTGTTATCAAAACGAAATATGCAGACATTGCTTGCATACCTGGATTTGACAAACAGGAGTTCAGAGCAAAATTCCCTGGCTTATCTGCAGACGAAGAAAATCTTGCATGGACAAAATATATTTCCGATATGATTTTTGCATTAAGAGCGGAGTGCGAAAATACACCGATTCTCATGGCACATTATACAATCCCTGGTTGCAATATGGAATCCGGACAGACATCTTTCTTTACGAATTTTGAACCGGTGATACCGAGAGAAACCCTGATTGCGGCGAAATATGAAGCTGTTCTTCTCGGACACATTCACCGACCGCAGATGCTTGATGGCCTGCATAACGTATTTTACTCCGGAGCGATCAACGCCATGAATTTCAATGATGAAGGACAGGAGCGAGGATTCTGGATTCACGAATTCAACGAGAACGGTGTACTGGTAAAAGGACACAGATACACTACACCGTACAGACAGTTTTATACGGTCACATGGGATTCTGATGAAGCCGGTGACTATATCCGAGAGGGAAACATGTACCTCCATAGAACAGGACTTCCGGAAAAAGTGACGGATAAGATAGTCCGGGTGCGGTATTCCTGCACATCTGAGCAGAAAAAGGCGCTCAACATTCCACTACTGCAAAAGAACCTGTATGAGCTTGGTGCATTCTATGTGGCAGATATTGAAGCAGAAAGTACTATTGACATCACGAACCGCGGGCTTCTCTCGGAGGAAAGCGACCCAAGGTTGAATCTGAAAAAATGGTTGGAGGAAAAGACATTTAAGAATCCAGACAAAATCGTGGAGCTTGCCGAGCCAATCATAGCAGAAGCCATGAAACAGAGCACCACCGCAGAGATTCACGGTGTGTTTAAGCCGGTATCTATTTCGGTAAGGAATTACAGAAACTACAAGGAAGAAAGTTTTGATTTTTCAGACATTTCATTCTGCACGATCAATGGAGTAAACGGTGCAGGAAAGAGCAGCCTTTTCATGGATGCTATTGTGGATTGCCTGTTTGAAGAAACCCGTGAGGGAGACTGTAAGGCGTGGATCCGAGGTACAGAGGATGCAAGAAGCGGTTCCATAGAATTTATTTTCGACATCGGAGAGAAACGATTCCGGGTAGTCCGCACCAGAACAAAATCCGGAAAACCAACACTGAACTTGTCGCAGTATCAGGAAGAAAGTGCTGACTGGATGAATCTGTCCAAGGAAAGAATCATTGACACACAGGCTGAAATCGAGAAGCTTCTTGGTATGGACAGCATGACATTCCGCAGCTGCGCATTGATTATGCAGGATCAGTATGGATTATTCTTGCAGGCAAAGAAAGATGAACGTATCGCAATTCTTGGAAATCTGCTCGGGCTTGGAATCTATGGAGTAATGGAACTGGATGCCAGAAAGAAGCTTGCTGATTCCAGAAAAGAACTGGCTTCTAAAAAAGAAGCCGTCCGGATCAAGACTGACTTCATTAAGGCGCAGGGAAATCCAGAGGAAGAACTGGAGACAGTAGAAAAAGATATTCATAAAAAGCAGGAAGAACTTGAAAATCTGGATGCATCCAGAAGAAATCTGATCGAGTGTCAGAAAAAAATATCTGAGGCCGAGAAGGAAAGTGAAAAAACCAGAAATGATTTGAAAGAATGCTCAGAAGAATACAGTGCAATGGCAAACAATCTGGACCATTCAAAGCAGACACTGACAGCGTGCAATAATCTATTGGAACTGGCCGATACGATACGGGAAAAAGCAAAACAGCATTCTGAATTATCTTTACAGCTTTCCGAAGCAGAGAAAGACGTTATTAAATATAAAAATGCAAAAAGAACACTGGATAGCTATAACGAAGATAGTGACCGCTACCAGAGGATTATTACAAAGAGCAAGCTCAGAAATGAGCAGATAGATTCTCAGATTTCTCTGCTGAGTTCCAACGTTCCGACTGATCTGGAATACAGACTTGAAGAATTGAATCGCAAAAAAGAGGAACTTGATAGCCAGCAGGAAAAGAGATACCGTGCATCTGTTGCAGATCACGAACTGCAGCAAATCAGATCATCATATTCGCAGCAGATATCAGATGCAAAAAATAAACGTGATTATCACCAGACAAGGCTCAGGGAAATAAAACAGCAGGAAGAATTTATGAAAAATTCCGGATGTCCGGATATCGAAAATGCAAGTTGCCGATTTCTTGCAAAAGCAGTTGATGATGTCAAAAACCTTCCTGTTGAACGGGGCTGCTTACAGAAGTTTGAAAAAGAAATCGAAACGCTGACATCTGAAATGAACAAGAAGGTAGCGGAGAAACAAAAAGAAATTTGGGAGATCGGATACAATCCAGATCAGCTGAAGTTGTTGCTCATACAGGTAAATGGACTTGCAAAATATGAACGCATAAAGAAAGATGCGGAGCAAAACAAACTCGAAATTGCCCGTTTAGAAGTCGAAAAGGAATCGAACGATAAAAATATAGGGCAGTGCGAGGAGAACCTGCTACAGGTCAAATTAAAGGCCTCTGAGATAACGGAAACAGTTAATAAACTATCGGAATCAGTTGACAGACAAGAACAGATCAAACAGCAGATGGCTCATCTGCAGACTTATGTAGAACAGGAAAAAGAACTTCCTGTTTACGAAGAAAGAAAGCAGCATGTTCTTGAAAGGATTGAGAGCATGGAAAAAGAGATGGAAAAACTTACTGACAGAAAATTCATTCTCTCTTCTCAGCTTACTGGTATGGATACCATGATAGAAAAAATGAAGGAAACATTTTCGGCAGATATGGTAGAAGAAACAGACAGGCAGATTCGCAGTAACAAGGAATCTCTTGGAGAACTGCAGATCCAGAAGGGAGTACTTCTTGAACGTCTGGAAAATATCGATACCATGCGAGGAGAAATCTCCACGTTGAATAATGGAATTGCAGTAGCTGCAGGCAGAGCAGACTGTTACGAAGCATTAAAGCAGGCATTTTCACAGGACGGAGTTCCGCACCAGATCATCAGGAACATCATTCCTCATATCACAGATACTACGAACAATATTCTCGGCCAGATGACTGGTGGAACGATGGGAGTGGAATTTGTTATGGAGCGCACCGTCAAAGGAAAGGACGGAGACAAGGCAACACTGGATGTTCTGATCAACGAATATGGCAAGACAACTCTTCCATATGCTTCCAAGAGCGGAGGCGAGAAGGTAAAAGCTTCTCTTGCCGTTATCCTTGCACTGTCCGAGATCAAGGCAACAGCGGCAGGAATACAGCTTGGAATGCTCTTTATTGATGAACCACCATTCCTTGATGATGAGGGTGCACAGGCTTATGTAGATGCCCTTGAGACGATCCGTGATCGGTATTCCGATGTGAAGATTATGGCAATCACTCATGACGATGCCATGAAAGCGAGATTTGGCCAGGCTGTGACAGTAATTAAAACAGATGATGGCTCAAAAGTAATCTACTAAGCGGAGGAACTTATGGCAAAAAGATATTATTGGTTAAAGCTTCCTGACGGATTTTTCCGTCAGAAGGCTATCAAAAAACTTCGGAAGATTGCCGGAGGAGACACCTACACAATTATTTACCTGAAAATGCTTCTTGTGGCGATGAAACAGGATGGAAGACTTTACTTCGAGGGAGTAGAAGCAACATTCTATGACGAGCTTGCCCTGGACCTGGACGAAGAAGTTGAAAATGTAAGAGTGACGGTTATGTTTTTGATTCAGCAGGACCTCATGCAGCTGATTGACGAAACTGAATATTCACTGTCGGAATGCGCTAAAATGACAGGTTCTGAGAGCGCTAGTGCTGAGAGAATGCGACGATTAAGAGATAAAAAAGCGTCACAATGTGACATTGAAGTGACGGAACCGTTACGCATAGGTGACGTAGAGAAAGAGATAGAGAAAGAGATAGAGAAAGATAAAGAGAAAGATAATAAAAACATTAGCTTGGAGCTTAAAGACTCCAAGCAGAACACGTTCATCTCTCTTCCTCTGGTTACGGGCTCAGGAAATTATGATGTGACATTTGATTATCTCAATTCACTGAGAGAACTGTTTCCGGCACTGGATGTTGAACAGGAGTTTAGATCAATGGCGGCATGGCTCGACAGTCACCCTCGTAATCGTAAGACACCGAGAGGAATCAAGAGATTTATCACTGGTTGGTTAGAACGTTCACAGAATTCAATGCCGGCATCCAGAACACCGCAAGCACCTGCAGCTACAAAGAACATGTCAACGAATCAGTATATGGAGGCAACGGCCGGCTGGTGCGAAGGGATGGGTGATTGAAGTGACACCTCAAGAGTTTGATTTTATCAGAGCTTCAATCAAAAGTGCCTATCCAACATTTAATGTCATGCCAGACCAATACAGCATCCGCATGTGGTACCGCATGTTGGGAGATCTGGATTACAAGCTTTGCGAAACAGCATTGATGGAATTGTTTGCCACTCATACATACCCGCCGCAGATATCTGAGATACGGGAGAAATGTGCAGAATACACAGTTCCACACCTCAAAGACCAGGGAGAAGCCTGGGGAGAAGTCCAGAAGGCCATCAGCCAGTATGGATATTACAGGCAGGAAGAGGCACTGGAAAGCCTGACACCAATAGTCAGAGAGGCGGTAAAGCGGCTTGGCTTCCGGGAGATATGCCTTGATGAGAACCAGGATGCTGTCCGAGCGCATTTCTTCAAGATATATTCAACCCTGATCGAGCGCAAGACGAATGATGCAAAGCTTCCTCCGAGTATTCTGGAAGCGAAAAATAAATATATTGCACAGCTTACCACACACGAAAATGCGGCAATAGAACAACAGCACCGGGACCAGATAGCAGAAGAACCAGAACGTGCGACACCAGAGTATATAGATATGCTAATGCGGGAACACGGATTCAAGAGGTGACAGCATGGAGCAGATAGAGAAAATACAGGGAACAGAGAAAGAATTCATAAAAGTCTTTCAAGAGCTGTGTTACAGCCGGAGTTCATGGCAGGTGTGGGCCGATCTGATGACGGCAATGGCTTGCACACTGGCGAATTCGGTTGATAAGACGGAACCGAGATACACTGCAAGAGAGAAAGAATATGCAGAGTGCATCAAACGCCTTGGCGGGGTAGAGAAGCCGGCCAAATGCTTTGCGATTGTAGTTGAAGCGTTGGAACGGAATCCAAATCAGGACTTTCTTGGAAAACTGTACATGAGCCTTGAACTGGGAAATCACTGGAAAGGGCAGTTTTTTACACCATACAATGTCTGCGAATGTATGGCCGGCATAACAATCAATGACAATGTACAGACATTGGAAAAACAGGAATGGATATCTGTCAATGATCCGGCGTGTGGAGCAGGAGCAACTCTTGTAGCAGCGGCAAACATATTCCACAGAAAAAAGATAAATTATCAGACACAGGTTTTATTCACAGCCAATGATATAGACAGGGTAGTTGCCCAGATGTGTTACATACAGCTTTCACTTCTTGGGTGCGCAGGCTGGGTGGCTGTTGCAAATACGATATCCAATCCGGTGTGCGGAGATCCACTGATGCCGGTTGAAAAGCCGGGACAGGAATTCTGGTACACACCGTTTTATTTCAGGGGAGAATGGAACTGTAGACGGCAGATTCAGATATTTAAAGAAATGTGCGGTTCATGGATAACTCCGATTGAAGAACGCAACCCTGGGAAGATTACTTTTTATTTTGATTTCGAGAAAGGAGATTACAAATGTCAGAACAGTTAAAACAGGAACTTGAAGCTGATACTGACCGTTTAGAGGCGGAAACGGTTGCAGACAGTGAAACAATAGGGGAACAGGAAGAGAAACCGACAGAGGGCAAATTAGAGGCCCAGGAAGACGATGAATCAAAGGAAGAGGATACAGTTCCAATGGGAAAAGCCTCTCTTGTTGATATTGTTTCCGGGATTCCAGCTCCGACAAAAGAAGAAGTTGAAGCAGCAGAAGCTGAAAATGCAAAGCCGGTAAAGCAGAAAGCCAGAGAAAAGCTGGAAGCAGAAAAGAAGAAGGCAACACAGAAGAACTTTGCGGATCCGGTCATTACTTACCTGATGAAAAGATGCGAAGAGGATCAGGGACTTGCCGAGGATGTAATGCAAGAAGGAAAGACCTGGAGCAAGTGTTTTAACTATATTGTCGAACAGGCCAGAAAGCAGTCAAATGGCAGAAGTACAGCAGTTGAAGACCGGGTTGTGTATGAATGGGCTGAGGATTATTACCACAAATATGAAAAACCGGAAACTGCCAAAAAGGAAAAAGGCAAAAAGCCTGCGACAACAAAGAAGACCGAAGAGCCAACTGAAAAGACAACCGAAAAAGTCAATCCATCAACTGAAAAGAGACCGGAAAATGAGACAAAATTACAAGAACCAAAAGGTAATACTCAGGTTTCTGAAAAGCCAGTGAAAAAAGATGCTGCTTCCAAGCAGCGGAAAACTGAAAAACCCAGTACAAAAAGCAGAGGCTTGAGCGGCCAGATGTCATTGTTTGATCTTCTGTAGGAGGCTGTCGCATGGAAAAGAGAAAATTAGCAAAGATTCCGAGTGAGGAAGCCTCTGACGAAATGGTTAGATTTTCAGACAGAGCAACAGGCACTCACATCATTACGACTAGAGAGATAGAAAAAGATCTTCTGATGCTGAACTTCTACCCGATAAAGGGCCTGAAAAAAGGAAAAAAGGAAGCTCAGATACGAACATTTTTCTCAAAGAACGATTACATAACTCAAGACCTGACCACTGAAAAGGTGAAATGGTTGACCGCAGCTTTTGACCGGATGGATTGTATTAGCCTGTATAAATATCATTGGGATAGAGAGACAGGAAACAGATATACCCCAAACATGCTCTTCTGGACGGATTCAGATATCGACAGAATGCGTAAATTCTTCAAGGAATGGAGTACAGAAAAAGATGATAAAGACTGGACAGCGGTGACACGTTTTCAGGATATGGTTAAACAGCGGCGGCTAGATGAAAAACATGCAAAGGAGACGAACCCTATTGATGCAGTCATGGAAACAGTCAAAGAAATTCCGGAAGATTTCAAGAAATGGGTGTCAGAAAAGGCGATGTCATTTAGCCGATACCTTATCTATTCTGCGAGATCGAAGAATGAAGCTCTTGCGCACTGCACATATTGCAATGGAACCACACTGATAGACAGAACGAAAATCCGACTGAGAAATAATGAAAAAGGGATATGTCCTCTTTGCGGGAGCCCGGTCACTATCAAGGCCAGAGGCAGGATGCCGATGCATATATGGGACGAAAGGATAGTTTCATTCATTGAGCCAAGAGAAGAGGGATTTCTGTGGCGGTATTTTACGGCACATAGAGAAGTAAAGCCGGATGGAAAGACAAATGATGGATTATTCGAGATTGTAAGGACATTTTACAAATTTGCACCGAACGGAACGCCATGCACCAGCAGTTATGAATACAGAGAGTATAAACAGACTGGTATTGTACGGTGGTGCACAGATGAAGGATACAGAGCAAGTTCATACTGCACCTTATATCCCGGAAACCTGCCGGAAGCATGGAAAGACACTCCGATGAAATACTCGGCACTGGAAATTTTGGCGGAGAATAGACCGAGTGAACAGATACATTATGCAAAGGCAATCAACAGATACAGGGGGTTTCCGCAGCTTGAATGGTTTATAAAAATGGGGCTGTATAAACTGGCCGCACATCTGATCAACGAGTTTCACGATGGTGCTTTTGGGTATGAAAGCCGGAATGGAATTAGGGGACTGAGAAAAAGTGGAAAAACAATATTTGAAATTCTTGGTCTTACGAAGGAAAACACGCGAATACTGCAGTCTATTGATGGAAACATTGATGAACTGAGATTATTGCAGGAAGCGCAAAGCTCTGGTTACAACCTAAAAGCGGAAGAACTGGAACGGTTCTATAAACTTTTCGGATGCAACACAACGCTGATCCGGAAGGAGAACAGGAAATCGACCATCCATAAGATCTGCAGATATATTGAACGCGAAGGTGCTGATTATCGCGTGGGAGAGAGCGGACAATGTTGGCGATATTCCTATATGCAGCGTAAAGAAAGACCGGATATCAGAGAAGAACGTCTGCAGAATTGCGCTAAGGACTGGCTTGATTATTTGAACTGGTGCAAAGAACTGAAATATGATCTCAACAATATGTTCTTCTATTTTCCGAAGAATTTCAAGAAAGTACATGATCGGACAGCTGCGGAATATCAAGCATTGCAGGATAAAAAGGCAGCGGAAAAGAAACGCCGGGAAGATGAACGGATAAAGCGGGAAGCCGAGGTCATGAAAAAACTTCTGGAGGAAATGCTCAAAGAGAATGCCGGCATAGACAACGCTTTCTTGATAAAAGGAAAAGGATTGATATTGAGAGTGCCAAGAGATACACAGGAAATCAAGAATGAAGGAGCTGCCCTTCACCATTGTGTTGGAACTTACGTTGACCGAGTGGCCAAAGGGCAGACACACATCTTCTTTGTGCGCAGAGTGGAAGAACCTGATACACCATATTTCACAATGGAATATAACAATGGTCGCGTGATCCAGTGCAGGGGAAATCACAACTGTGGGATGCCGGCATCGGTAAAAGCTTTTGTAGCTGCATTTGAGAAGCTGATGAAAGAACGAGAAGAAAAGATGGAAAGGAAGTGCGGATAATGGCGAAGCAGAGCATCAGAAGTATTCGAAAAGGAAGCGTTCAGTGGAACGAAGAAGACCGATTGCAGATGGTTTCCATGCTGGCAAAAGCAGGATATGCAGTCCAGATTGTCAGAAAAGAAGTTCCCGGAGGCGAAAACAGAAAATCAGCTCAGTACGAATACGTGATCGAGTATGGAGAGAAGGTGGAGTGATGAAATTCATAGCACGAAAACCAGTTGTAAGAACGGAAGTTTACCGGAAATACGGATTCACATATGTGGAGCATAAGCCTTGTTATTGTCCTAGATGTAATCATGTGTTGAATGCGGGGCCGAACTTTCAACCGAAATATTGTAGCGAGTGTGGACAGAAGATTGACTTCTCCGAAGTGAAGTGGGAAGAAGAAAAAATCCTTGAACATGCAGGAAGGAGGCTGGCCAATGAATAAGAGTGGTATCGAATGGTGCGATCATACATGGAATCCAATTACCGGTTGTCGGCATGGCTGTTCTTACTGCTACGCTGACAAGATGTCACTCCGTTTTTGTGGAAATATGAAAAGAAATATGGTCCAGACAGACCAATATCGAATGGAGGGAGATCTGTTTGTCCTGGATAAACCGTTCATGAATGAGGATGGAAAGCCTGTCATATATCCATTTGGGTTTGAACCGACATTGCACATATACAGATATGGCACACTGGACAAGCTGAAACAGGGGCAAAATATATTTGTTGGAGCAATGGCAGACATATTTGGAGAGTGGATTCCTGACAGTTGGATAGAGGATGTCCTTTACACTTGTGCAAAACATCCTCAGCACAATTACCTGTTTCTCACAAAGAATCCGAAAAGGTACACCCAGTACGGTGTGCCTTCTGGGAAAGGGAATATGTGGTACGGAACAACTGTGACGAATAGTGAAGACATGGAACGGATATACCAGCTTCCAAGCCTGTTAAACACTTTCGCCAGTATAGAGCCATTGCTCGAAGATATAGATGAAAACATTTCCGCACTGAAATATTTGAACTGGATAATCATCGGTGCCGAGACAGGACACAGGAAAGAGAAAGTGATTCCTGAATTCGAATGGATCAAGAGAATCGTTGTAGAAGCTGATTACAACGGGATACCGGTATTTATGAAAGACAGTCTGATTCCGATTGTTGGTGAGAAGAATATGCGCAGGGATTATCCGAAGGAACTGCAGATTCGAAAAAGAAGCGAGAAAGTCAATAAAAAACTCAGTGGCAACTGTATGTTGTGCGGAAAGACAGAAGATAAAAACAAGATGGTTACCTTGACTGCAAGGGCAGTCAGGGGAGGCAGGGCGGCATCGTTTGGTCATATGTGTCATTCCTGTTTTGCGAAATGGCTGACTAGTCACAATATACCGGTGCCGGACCTGGAAAATAAAAAGGAGATTGAAGATGGCAAAGAGAAGCTGTAGAAGAACAACTGATGAAAACCTTATTCATAAAAAAGCTGTGGAAATGAGAAAGAAGACAGACGAACAGCTTGTGCATTATGTGGAAGATCGTGTGGAAAAAGCACGAAGTGAGGGCTTTAATTGTGGAAAAGCCAGTGCTCCAAAAACCGGAGAGGGAGCAAAGGAGTTTATCGCATTCCTTCAGCTGAATAAGATTCCGGGAATTGGAGCAGTAACAATAAACAAACTCATAAAGGTAGCGGAAGAAAATGGATACTTATAAGCGTTCGATAAGAGGTCTGCAGAGCAGATCTAACGGGGAACATTTTGAGGGAATGATAATTGCGGCATCCAGATTCTATGAAGAAAGAGGAATCGCAGCAGTGGATAAAACTCCGGAAGCATTTAAGGTACTGAAGGCAATGGACAGGAACAGAGGTCAGTTCATCTGCTGCTTCACTAAACAGGCTCAGCCTGATTTCAAAGGAATTCTCATGGATTCAACCATGATCTTGTTCGATGCAAAGCATACGGACAAAGATAAGATTAGCAGGGACGTAGTAACTGCTGAACAGCAGGCGTGCTTTGAAAGGTATATGAAGCTTGGGGCAATGTGCTTTTTGGTTGTGTCTCTGGAATTTAAAGAATTCTACCGAGTTCCGTGGGTGGTGTTCCGGGACATGAAGAAGATTTACGGACACAAGTACATGAACCGGGAAGAACTGGAACCTTACAGGATCAAATATTCAAACGGAGTGGTGAAGTACCTCGATGGTATTGTTCTCCGGGAAAGGAATGAAGATGAAAGTACAGAAGTATGAGATCGCCAGAGTTATTGATAAATTAAAAAGTATTGTGCAGAAGAACGACCAGTTTCCAGCTCTGGGAGGGATTCTGGTAAAGGACGGGTATTTAATCGCCTCCAACTCCGAGATTACAATGAAGGTCAAATTAGAGGCCTCAGAAGGCAGTTATTTTATTATTCCAATGAAAGCCTTTGACTTGATTAAAAATCTTCCAGATGGAGAAATCGACATCAGCGCAACTGACAAGAATGTAGTTATGATCAAGATAGGAGCAATTAAAAACAAATACCAGAGTTATCCTCCGGAAGAATTCAATTTTGATATTACAGAGGATCCGGAAGCGGATGGAGTGGAATTGAATGGCAAAAAGATCATGGAGGCTATAGGTCATGTTATTTATGCAGCAGCTGACGGCGGTGCGAATACACAGATGACCGGAATTTATTTTGAGGGTACAGACAGCGGAGTTTCCCTTGCCGCACTGGACGGGCACGTGGTCGCAGTAGATTCTGTTAAAGCAGAAGGCGCAAAGGACATGAAACTGATCGTGCCGAAGGCAACCGCCAAGAAGTTGATTTCCATGGGCGTGATCGACGATGTGACACTTACATACACCAAAAACAGTGCAGTATTCAAATCTGACGAATACACCATCTATACCAGATTGATCACAGGAAATTATTTTCCGTATCAGAAGATGTTTACTGATGGCGAAATCAATACATGTGCATCTCGCACGGCCCTGATCGGAGCAATGACCAGAGCAAAGATGTGTACAGAGGAAAAGCAGCCGGCAGTATTCCAGATAGAAGACGATGTGCTGAATATCAGTATTCGGGATAAATTGGCAGATTATCAGGAACAGGTACCGCTCCAGGAAACTGTATGCAAATCCATACGGTTGGGATTCGATTCAAGACTGGTCCTGGAAACATTGAAAGCCTTCACCTGTGACAATATTGCACTGGGCTTCACCAGCCCACGAACACCGATGATTGTGGAAGCAGAGGACAGCGATATGAAAGCCATGGTGCTTCCGGTAGCGATAAGGGAGGCTTAAATATGATTGAGATTATATCAGTAAAAGATATCAAAGACGCAACACCAGAGGAACTTGCAAATCTTCGCCGGAAGGGACTTCTTCCGGCAGAAGAAACCAGAAGAATATCTGGAAGACCTCTCAGCTCGTATGAGCGAACCAGAGCGCAGGTGGCTGCTACTGGAAACAGATGGGCGATGGAAAACTTTATTGCCACGCACAGCTGAAAGGGAATGAAATAAATGAATTTGTATAGATATTATCAGCATGATGGATTCCGATGCGAAACTACAGCCGGAATTGTTAAAGCAAAAGACATGCAAGAGGCTGAAAAAATCGTAAAAAACCATTACGAAAAAGCATATCGAGGAGAATTCCAGCGCGATGGTTGGGAGCTGGAAGAAGTTGAGTTTTCCGATGATGGATGCAGCGAAATTTATTACGGGTGATTAATATGGCAAAGGCGTTATATAACTTATGCAAAAAGAATGGGACAGTGATGGAGTATTCCATCACTGGATCCGAAGTAACTGAATTGATCAGCTGCAAAAAGCAGGACGTTTATAACTCTGCGAGCTACGGTCAGATGATCCGGAAAGAGTTTTATGTTGAAGTTGTAGACCGGCCACTGAGCCGAACGAAAGATCTTACATTACTTTTGGAATATGACCGGGTTTGTAGAGAAATTCTTGAGAGGTGTGGATGATGAAAGTATATAAAGCAGTGCATGAGAGAGAAAACAAGTGCAAGGAATTGCACAAAGAGATGAATATGAATGTAGGCCCGACCAGACTGGTCCAGCCAGACTTTTACCTGTTGGTCGATGTGGATGACCTGCAGAAACAGGTGAATACCTTGGAAAATGAAGTTCATCGCATGAAAAGAGCAGAAGCAAGGAGGAAATGGCGTTATGGAAGAAAAAATCATTAAGATTATGCAATTGGTCCAGATAAAGAAAGATAATACAGTTGAATTTTCGGAAGAGGCTAAGAAGTTGATTCATGAGGTGGCAGAAAAATGCAGAAAATTGCCAGTTTACAAGGATAACATAGATAAGGCAGATATCTATAAAGCCGACATTACAGCAGGAGAGATATATCTGGATATGTGCTTGAAGATTGTTAATGCTCCAACACAGATTCATATGATGGCAGTACCTAAAATGATGCTTCCTGTGATTGATGATAAATTGCAGGAAGAATTGAAAATGGAGGTAGAACATGACTGAATTAAAACCTTGCCCGTTTTGTGGTAGAGAAGCAGAGATAATAGCTGAAACGAAAAGAAATATCGGATTTACAATTTGGTGCGAATGCAAGGAGTGTAGCGCAAGAACTGAAGGATATTGCCCAAATATGGAAAACCCAGCGCACGCCATAAAAAGTATAGAAAGGTGTAAAGAAAAAGCGATAGAAAGTTGGAACAGGAGGACGAACGATGAGGTTGATTGATGCAGATAAACTTATTATGGCATTGAACGATTATGCACTGACAGAAGCACCGGATGAAAGAGAATGTGCAGGTGAGAGAAGAATATCTAGTGCGGTATATTCTGCAATCCAGAATTGCATGAAAGCAGTAGAAGAACAGCCGACTGCTTTTGATGTGGAAAAGGTTACGGATGAAATTTTAAGAGCAAGCTGTATAGCAAGACCCATGGGGTGGGATCGTAAAAGAGAAATTATTGAAACGCACACGGCAATTGAAATCGTGAAAGGCGGTGGGAATTAATGCTAACACCAAAGGTAAAAGCTAAAGAGTTCGCGAAATACGGATTCAAGCGGTGCAAAGGTATCCCGAGAGATAGCGAATGCTATTATCTGTGCGTTGCAAGAGGATGTAAGATGATTTTTGTAAGTGATATCTGCTTCGATATAATCGACTGGGAAAAAGACGACCCAAGAATACATAAAAGGGCAAATTGCAGATATAGTGATATGAGAACCGCTCTGGATATCTTGTATCAGCTAATAAAGGATGGCATGTTGGAAAGCAGTTTTTATAAGGGAGATAAAAATGTATCAAGCATGTAGTGTTGTATGCAAGGTTGAGGATTTTAAGCCCGCAAGTAATAATTTCAGATCTGAATTTATCGGAAAAGATCAGACAGGTCGTAAACAGTATCGGGGGATAAGCTTCAAGAAAACGCAATTTGGGAGTATCGAAGATATTAACTACTATCCATTGATGAAAGAGTTTATTGAAATTGCCGGAAAATCGGAATTGTTGAAGACGGTTAAAGATTACTGCAGAGAACACTGTGCGTGGCTAAAGACAGAGAATGATATAGAAAATCATGCCATTGATTGTCTACTGTCAAAAGCATACGAATACTGGAAGGATTTTCCGAAACAGATGCCAGAACCGGACAAATGGATTTTCTATTTTAAAAGCATAAAAATGCTTGAAAGAAATTTATGAGCCGGGATGATTACGCTTTTCCTTGCGCTGGCTGTCTTTGCGACCATTGTGCGAACAATTTGTACAGTTCAGACCAAATGGCGGGAGAAGCAAAGATATTTTGCTATGTTTGCGAGGAATGTCGATACTATGATGGGGACTTAAAAAATAAAGATATGAGATGCAAGCAGTGCGAAAATTATATCGTAACAAATGAACATGCTGAACGTTTGAGAAAAAAGATAAAGGTGGTAAAGAAATGAGGAAGATTAAGGAGAAACGTATGCAGAGTTATGTCCTTAGAGCCAGAAAAATGGTTCAAGAAGGAAAAAACAAAGAAGGGGCAGAAATGCTTAGTGAGGGCATGAGTTATTACAGTAAAAATATCATCAAAGCTATTACACCGTATGCAACTGCAGACGCTGGAATTATCTCCATGATCCTGCGTAATTTGGCAGATGATATTGAAAAAAATAATCCGGGAGCAAAGGAGCTTCGCATGTGGGCAGAAAACAACACTGTAAAACCTGAGCTGAAGGAAACGATTAAGATCAAGAAACCAAATCTGAAGTAGCAAAGCAGAACTTGCAGAAGAATGTGAGGTATAAAATGACAAGATCTGAAATAACAAAATTTCTTAGCAGATTGTTGGAAAAAAGCCGTTTTTCTGGTCCAGGTAAATACTGGGCTAGAGAAGTAAGCCTTGATTATGGCTACGCAGCAGGAAAGCCAAGAAGAGTAGATTACATGCAATTTATTCCGGAAAATCAGTGCTCTATCTCAGCAATCGAAAAAGGAATATTTGCATGCTATGAAATCAAAAGTTGCAAAGAGGATATTTACAGCGGAAATGGATTAAATTTTATTGGCGAAAAAAACTACCTTGTGACAACAATGGAGTGCTACAAAGAGATTTTACCTGATTTAAAAAATGGAAAATTTGCCCAACATATACGTGAGAATTTTCCGGAATGTTACGCGGAAATAGGTAACATGGGAGTAATGGTTGCAGTTCCGTATCAGAGAGAGGTTGCCGAAGAATTCGAAAACTCAACACCACTAGATGGAGATGTGGAAAAATGGAAATTATCAGTTGCCATAAAGTGTAATCACAATGGATCAAGAAAAAGATCCATGACAGAACTACTTTTTTGCATGGTAAGAAGCGGACGTTGATATGAGGAATTATAATGGATGTAAATGTACATGAAATTATTGTTTTAAGGGACAAAAAGGTACAGGCGCGTACCCATAAGAAAAAGAGAATAAACAAAAAATGGGCAAAAAGATACGGTTTTAAAACATATGAAAATCAGCTGTTTAAAAACGGACAAATGATTGTAATGGGCCAGAAAATATACATGAATGAAAGAACATATGAGGCATTGAAAAAACATGCTCGATAACACTACGAAACAGAGGGTGGAGAATAGGGAGTGAGGTTACCAATATGTACTTGGATAAAAAAGCAATAGCGTTGATTAATGCACCGAAATCTTGCGGTGAATGTTGTTTCCAGAAAGGACTGACAGTTTATGGATATGCATGCGGGATAGCCAAAACAATGAATAAAGATACTCGCAACAGACCAGATTGGTGTCCGCTGATCCCATTACCGAAAAGACACACAGCTCCGAAAACTGCGACGGGGTATGAAATTGGTTACGAAGACGGATGGAATGATTGCCTTGATAAGATTGCAGGAGGTGAGTGATACGAGAAGTTTAGAACAAATATTGGAAAATCATCGCATTTGGAACCACAAGGTGATGTTTCCTGTACATGTAGCAGCGATTAAATTACCAGATTGCGGGACATGCAGTGTCATTTGGGACTGCGCGGACGGCTATGAGCATGTATCGGTTTCTCCACAAAAGAGATACAATGTTCCAACGTGGAACGATATGTGCACATTGAAGGACATTTTCTTTGATGATGAAGAAGAGGCGTACCAGATCCACCCGAAGAAAAGCCAATATGTAAATGGTGTCGAAAATTGCCTGCATCTCTGGAAGCCAATAGGGCATGAAATTGATGAATTGGTAACGAAATAAGAAAGGCGTAGCATATGGATTACAGAGATAAAAAACCAAGGTATAAAGGAATTTGTCCAGTGTGCGGAAAAACAAACTGGATATGCAAAAGCATTGCAATGGAACTTGGTGTCAATACCGGAATTGGACATTGCTTAGGGTGCAATACATTCTTAAACGTTAAATTTAACGAAGAACGGCAGGAGATGGATTTGGAAATTTATGAGGATTATGTAAAACGCACAAGCGAGAAGGAGGAATAAATGACAGAGATGCTATTTTATATTGCTGGAGCTGCAATGATGGTAGGGGTTTTTACTTTGTGGTGCGCGATATCAATTGAAAGAGTAAGAAGAGAGTATGAAACTTCCAGATATGGTGTTCTTTGCGGAAGAATCCAGGAGCAGATTGACGAAGTCAGATTAAGAATAGCTGCTACAAAAACACAGCTGTATATGTCAGACCATACGCTGGATCAGGCATTACTTCAGTGGAAGTACGAATACCTGGTTAAACAGGAAAAGTGGCTTATCGAACTGATGTGTGGAAAAAGAGAAGAAGAAAAGCAGGAGGAAAAGCAATGAAGTGCAGTATCAGCACATATTATAAGATTTTGGACGCAGAATTATATAATTATGATGATGGTTATATGAAACTGAATGTTGACGTCAATGCGAAAAGTATCGATCTTGAAGAATATGCGAGCAAACAGAAAAAGAGCATTGCGGATATGTGTAATGTGCCTGAAGAAAAGGTAATTCCAATATCTCGATTGGAGTATGAAACATATGCAGATGAGTAAAGAAAGGAAGCCCATATGTACAGCAAATGCCAGAAGTGCGGAAAGAAACTGACGGATCCGGAAAGCATTAAAAGGGGATACGGTCCGGAATGCTGGAACAGCCTTACTGCACATTATTACCGGAATCCCGTTGACTGGGAAAACTACAGAGTACCTGGGCAAATGAACATTGAGGATTTTTTGGATATGGGAGGTGGGGACAATGGCGATAAGAAAGATATGCCCTGAATGCGGGCAGCAGTACGCTACCAGACCAGCAGTGTCGAGAAAGGATAGGAAAGAAATATGTCCTGACTGTGGGACAAAGCAGGCACTTGACACTGTGAGGGATTTACTGGGACCGGAAATGACCGATCAGCAATGGGAAGGATATAAAAGTGGAGTTTTAAAAAGGTCGAGGGAGGGACAGCATGGACAGAACACTTTATAACGCCAGCGGGTGTAAGGATAAGACCGCTCATGATGCGATTTGTTCTGCATCAAAACCGCAGACACAGGTTTTCAGATCTGACTGGACGCGGAGAGACAACGAGGCAGATATGTTCGTAAAGATGGTGAAACGTCTGGCAAAAGGATTTAATTTTAAACTTTGCGACAGAATCCGATTCGAGGATCCGGAAACAGGAAAGAAATATTTGTGAGGTATGGCATGGATACAGAGAAAAAAGTACAATTCGTAGCACTGACAAAAGAGGAAATTGATGCAATGATTCAGCAGGCTGCCCTTGCCGGAGCGCAGGTTGCGTCTGATGCAATGATGGTAGGACAGAGAAAAAGCGAGAAGGAGAAGATTGATCGTCGTTTGCATAATACTGATTTACTCCTTAGAAATTACAGAACTTTAAAGGCGAGCTACGAAAATGCCGTCTACAAGTCCAAGGAAGGGGAGGTTACAGAGGTGCTGGAAGACATCATGACCATGAAAGATGATAAGGTCATAGTGGAGAGCATCAAAACTTCGGCCAAAAGAACCGCTATCATGGTACAACATATTGACAAAATGCTTGATGTATACCGTATCTATTGTAGCAAATTGTCGGAAAAAGATAAGAGGCGCTATAAGATCATTAAAGCCCTTTACATATCAAAGACGCCAATGACGATTGCAGAAATTTCAAAAAAATTTTCGATTAGTAAGGTGACAGTTTACGAAGATATCAAAATTGCGAAAGAGCGCTTATCTTCGCTGTTTTTCGGAATTGATGGTCTGAAGTTTTTTTAATAAAATCGGAATAACGGAATCTGTTAACTTAACATTGACTTAATAACGAAAATGGTGTATGATATGCGAGTAAAATTTTAATCAAAAGCCATGAGCCACTGGGAAAAAACCAGTGGCTTTTTTAATGCAATCTTGGGAGGGAGGAAAGGATAGAAAGACGGGAATGCTCCTTTAAAATATTTTAGAGGAGATTACGCATGAATGGAGTAACAATATTATTTGTATATGCAGTTATCATGATCCTGGCAACAGTGATCCTGACAAAGAAAGAAAAAAATGTGGAACGCTTCTGTGTTGGAAGCCGTTCTGAAAACTGGCTGATGTCGGCTCTCAGCATTGCGGCAACGTGGATCTGGGCTCCGGCATTATTTGTATCAACTGAGAAAGCATATTCTACCGGCTGGGTTGGCCTGTTCTGGTTTCTGGTCCCGAATGCCCTTTGTCTGGTGATATTCATTCCCTTTGCAAAGAAAATCCGGAAGGAAATGCCAGAGGGAATGACACTGTCTGGTTACATGAAAGAAAAATACCAATCCGATGGAGTGAAAAGGGTTTACCTGTTTCAGCTGATCGGACTGTCTGTTCTGTCAACAGGAGTTCAGCTTCTTGCGGGAAGCCAGATTCTTAGTGCAGTAACAGGAATTTCGTTCAAAACCATGACAATTCTGCTTGCATGCATAGCAATTTCCTATTCTCTGTTCTCTGGAATTAAAGCATCTATGCTTACAGATGCTATTCAAATGGTATTCATGCTTGTTGCATGTAGCCTATTTGTAATATTCGGAGTAAGAAATACAGGAACACTGGGCATTATACAGGGCCTGAGTGGTATATCAGGAGACTGTACAACGCTCTTTTCTGGAAAAGGAGTAGAGATTTTCTTAGCCTTTGGGCTTCCGACAACGATAGGACTTTTATCCGGGCCGTTTGGAGATCAGAGCTTCTGGCAGAGGGCATTTGCAGTAAAAAAAGAGAAGCTGGGAAGAGCGTTTCTTATTGGAGCAGTTCTTTTTGCGGTGGTTCCACTGTCAATGGGAATTCTTGGATTTATGGGAGCCGGTGCAGGATATCAGGCACAGAACCTTGGAATCATCAATTTTGAATTGATCCGCCACTTTTTCCCGTCCTGGGCAGTATTGCCGTTCCTTTTCATGATTGTTTCCGGTTTGCTGTCTACAGTGGATAGCAACCTGTGCGCAGTATCTTCGCTTACGACAGATATTGCAGGAGGAAAAGACATCAGGAAGACCAGAGCTGCAATGGCAGTGCTTCTGATCGCTGGCATTCTGATTGCAAATATCCCGGGAATTACAGTGACACATCTGTTTTTGTTTTATGGCACACTGAGGGCGTCAACATTACTTCCAACAGTCATGACACTGAAAGGGGTAAGGCTGAATGCAAAAGGGATTATCGCAGGTGTGGTTACTGCACTGGCTGTAGGGCTTCCTGTATTCGCCTACGGCAGCGTTTTGAATAGTGGACCATATAAAACACTGGGAAGCTTGCTGACAGTCCTGTTGAGCGGACTTATCGCCTTGGCTGCTTCCGGAAAGGAGAGACACTATGCTCGGTAGAAAACAATCCGTTCGAAATAATGAAGATTGGAAGAATGCGCTTGATCATATTGAAGAGACGGTGTCAAAGAAAGAACTGGATTCCCTTGCGAAAAAGACAGTGAAAGACATCAAAGAGAAATGCAAAGGGAAAAAGGCAGCCTATGCATGGAGTGCGGGAAAAGACTCCCTGGTACTTGGAGAGATATGCGAGAAAGCCGGCATTGATCAGAGCGTCCTTGTAAGGTGTAATCTGGAATATCCGGCATTTATTGCATGGGTAGAGCAGAATAAACCTTCTGGCCTTGAGATTATCAATACCGGACAAGATATGGAATGGCTGAAAAAGCATCCGGATATGTTATTTCCGGATAAAAGCAATAAGGCAGCGCAGTGGTTCCATATCGTACAGCACAGGGGACAGGCACGATATTATAAAGAACATCAGCTGGAAATACTCCTGCTCGGACGCAGAAAGGCAGACGGCAATTATGTTGGAAAAGATAATATCTACACTAATTCAGCCGGAATCACCAGATACAGCCCTCTTGCAGAGTGGAGGCACGAAGATATCCTTGCATACATTCACTATTATGATGTGAAGCTCCCGCCTATATATGACTGGGAGAAGGGATATTTATGTGGTACACATCCATGGCCTGCCAGACAGTACATGGAGACAGAACAGCAGGGTTGGAAAGAAGTTTACGACATTGATAAGACCATAGTTGAAAATGCGGCACAGCATTTCGATGGAGCCAGAGAATTTTTAAAAGCTATCAAATAGCCGGTTGCAGCCGGAAGCCATTGCCCTTCAGAAATGGAGGACAAAATGAACGTTACTACAAAAAGGCTGGATGCCCTTAAACATCCCAAGAAAAACGTTAGAATACATTCCGAACAGCAAATCAGAGAGCTGAAACGCTCCCTTGAAAAGTTCGGACAGACCAGAGCAATTGTTGTGGATGAAGATGATACGATCTTGATCGGCAACGGCTTATACGAAGCTATGGTAAGTCTTGGATATCAGGAAGCAACCGTATATGTAAAGACAGGGCTTTCAGAGAATGACAAGAAGAAACTTATGATAGCAGATAATAAGACCTATGCTCTTGGAATTGACAATCTGGAAACCCTGAATGAGTTCCTTGAAGAACTGCAGGGGGATCTGGATATCCCTGGATATGATGAAGAAATTTTACAGCAGATGGTCGCTGATGCGGACGAAGTAACTGACAAGCTCTCGGAGTATGGCACATTGGATGAATCTGAGATTCAGAAGATGAAAGAGGCAAATGAAAAGAGAGAACAGAAAGCCGCAGTGGATACACAATCAGCTTGTGCAGGATCGGGTGGTGGTTACTGAACGGGATCAGGCCGGTAGCCTGGGAAAACTGGCTGATGCTGTCCGGGGTCAGAACACCGGGAAACTGGTACAGAAACCAGAACAGCCAGCAGAAGAGCAGAATGCCGCTGAAACCGAACCTGAGATTACAGAGACTAGAAGGTTTGTTGTCTGCCCTAAATGCGGTGAGAAAATATGGCTGTAAAACGCTGTGAATCAAACATTGATGTTGTGAAGGCTGCGGAAATCCGAATAAAAAATGTATTTGGAAATGGTCTGCCAGTGTTCTTTTCCTTCAGTGGCGGAAAAGACAGCTTGTGCGTGGCACAGCTGATGGTGAATCTGGCCAACCGTGGCGAGATCAATATGAAGCAGCTTACCGTACAGTTCATAGATGAAGAAGCAATATTTCCGTGTATGGAAGATATGACAAGGAAATGGCGCCGCATCTTTATGGCGATGGGAGCGAAGTTCGAATGGTTTTGCGTGGAAGTAAAACACTTCAACTGCTTCAATGAACTGTCAAACGATGAAACCTTTATCTGTTGGGATTCCACAAAACAGGATGTCTGGGTACGGCAGCCGCCTTCCTTTGCAATAAGGAACCATAAACTGTTACGGCCGAGAATCGATGCCTATCAGGATTTTCTGCCAAGAACAACCGTGTCAGGCATTACAATGGTCGGGATCCGAACTGCAGAGTCGGTGCAGAGGCTTCAGAATATTGCGTCAATGACAAAAGCAGGGAACAAAATGACTGCGAAGAAACAGGTGTTCCCAATCTACGACTGGACAGACAATGATGTATGGCTGTTTCTTCTGAGAAACCATGTCGATATCCCGGAGATATATCTGTTTCTCTGGCAGTCTGGATCAAGCAAGAGACAGATGAGGGTATCTCAGTTCTTTTCTGTTGATACGGCCAGAAGCCTCGTGAAGATGAATAAATATTATCCAGATCTCATGAAACGGATCATCAG
>OLQA01000830.1_pt1 | contig 29424 bp, 25 predicted proteins | sample 1673151 | NCBI WGS metagenome assembly OLQA01 (sample SAMEA3136760, study PRJEB25190) | human gut metagenome | biome: human gut; feature: human-associated habitat; material: faeces | place: Austria | collected 2013
TTCCGTATCCGTAGCCATAACCGTACTTGCCGTAACCGTAGCCGGAAAGCCCTGCCTGTACGCCGTTCAGCACGCAGCCCGCAACGGTCACATCGCAGCTTAGGAGCTTTTCGATACCCGCTTTGATCTTCGTCCGCGATGCGCGATCCTGCTCGATGACGTACACCGCCGCATCGCAGCTTTCCGCCGCGGGCAGAATCTCCGCAAAGCGCGCGCTTTCCGGGGCAATGAGCAAAACGCAGTCCGCGTCTTCGCGCAGAGAAGCAATCGCGCCGCGCAGATTTTCGCCAACAGCGAGCACCTCGCGCGGCGAAAGCCCGCGGCTGCACGCGGCGTAGCGATACGGCTCTGCACCGCGCCGATGCAGCACCTCCTGTACCGGGCAGTGCCCAAAAAGACACGCTTCCAGTCCCGGCGAGCGTTTATCCATGCCGCGCTTTAAATCTAAATCGATCAGTACCACGCTTTTGCCCATTTCGCCCAGCACATGCGCGGCAGTCATCGCCGTGGTGCGCACGCCTTCCCCGGGCAACGTACCGCAAAACAGCAGCACCTTGTCACCCGATGCCGCCATGCGACGTTCAAGGCGCATGGCAAGCCCGCGCGCAGCCTCGCGGTAATGCTCCGGCACATGCGGGTTCGTAAGGGTGAGCGTTTCGCGCCTATTTTTGCTTCGCTTTTTAAAAACGACCTTCGGCAGCGTGCCGAGACACAAAAGATGCAGCTTAGATGCAATCTCCTCCTCGCGCCGCACGGTGCGCCGTGTGCAGCCGTACAGCAGGATCAGTCCTGCGCCAAAAAGCAGGCCGTACGCCGCGCCCGTCAACGCCGCACGTTTACCGTCGAATATATTATACGGCGTGGTCGGCAGGCTTGGGGCGCTCAGCATATGGAGCTTAATGTCGCCCAGCACGTAGCGTGCGGCCTCCGGGTAACAATCAATAGCGGCGTTCAGGACATTCAACGTGCTTTCGGCATTCGTGCCCGTCGCGGTCAGCGTGAACAGGTTGGAATCCTCCACTGCACTCGCCGAAAGCGAAGCTGTAATAGAATCCGTGCCGAGCGCCTGCTTGATGCTGTCCGTTAAGAGCTCGCTTTCGAGTATGTACGGGAACGTGCGCGCGAGCTGCGAAGCCGTGGCGGTGTTGTAATAAAACCCGTAGCTGAACCCGCCGCTTTCCCCGCTGCCGGTGGCGACCGTGAACGAAGCCGCCGCGCGGTACAGCGGGCGATACGCGCGCTTTGCCGTGTACCACGAGCCCGCGGCGCACAGTACCGTGAGCAAAAGGCACGCCCACCACAGCTTTTTCACACCGCGCAGCACATCGTGCAAAAGCGTGATGATGTCGATGGGCTCCGGCGCCGCTTGCTTTTCCTTTTGCGTCTCCTCCATATGAACCTCCGAAATGCTTTATTTTTCATATACCGTAACGTTTTAAATGCCTGTCTGCGAATTTCACGGGCATTATAGCATTTTGCACCCGATTTCTCAAGCATTTTCGGGATATTGTATATATACAAATATCGCAAATTCCGTTAAAAAATGAAAAAAAGCGACGCCTCAAGCGAGGCGCCGCCAATAATCGACAAATTAAATTTCTATTTTAGTTTCAATCAGCCTTCCGGCTCCAGCACGCCGTACTTGCCGTCGCGGCGCTTATACACCACATCAATCTCGCCGGTGTCGCCGTCACGGTACATGAAGAACGTGTGGCCCAGCATTTCCATCTGCAAAATGGCTTCTTCCACCGTCATGACCTTCACATAGAACGTCTTGCGCTTTGCGATTTCCGGCTCGTCTTCCTCGTCCGGCATATCGTAGTACGTATCCGGCAGCTCCACGGGCTGCATCTTCTGTGCGCGCTCAAGGCGCTTTTTATTTCTACGGATCTGGTTGCCCAGTGCCGCCACAACATCATCCAACGCTTCGTTCATTTCCGGCGCAGTGGCTTCTGCACGGTACAGCATGCCGCGCTGCTTAATCATAATCTCCACGGTCTGGCGATTCTTTTCCAGCGTTACGGTTACGGTAGCATCCGCGTCTTCATCAAAGATGCGGTCAAACTTAGAGAGCTTGCGCTGCACCAGTTCCTTAAAATTCTCTCTCAGGTTCACTTTTCTGCCAACGATCTTGATGTTCATACGTCTACCGGTTTTTCCCGCAAAAAGCACAAAGGGATGTGCTTTTTTCATCTACGGAAAAAACACATCCTTTCTGAAAGACTCGGCTTTCATTATTCAGCTTACGGCTTCTGCCGTTCTCTGTACCTACAGTATAAAGCATTTGAACAAAAATTGCAATAGAAAAATAAAGTTTTCAAGATTTATAAACAATTTGTTTGCGATTTAAATTTCTCATAAAACAAAAAGCGCCGTTCCGAAGAACAGCGCCGTTTCTGCTTTACTTTAGTTGTTGCGCGGGCCCTTGCGGGAATAACCGCCGCCGCGCTTATTTTCCGCACGCTTGAGGTCCGAAATCTTCTCATCGCTCATCTGCTTAAAGCGGGACATCATATCTTCAAAAGAGCCGGAGTTTTCGCGCGCGCGCCACTCATAATCGCCCGGTCTTGCGGGGCTCTGCACCGGGGCAGAAGCTTCGCGGCGGTGATAGTTGTTCTGGCGCGGGGGTCTGCCGTTCTCATCGCGGCGGCGCGGGGGGCGCTGCTGCTGCGCGTTTTCGTCTGCCTTTTTCATGGAAAGGCTGATCTTGCCGTCTTCATTGATGCCGATAATCTTGACCTTCACGGTCTGGCCTTCCGTGACGAAATCGCGAATCTCCTTTACGAAGACCGGGGCAACCTCTGAAATGTGCACCATACCGGTCTTGCCGTTACCGAGATCGACGAATGCGCCGAACTTTGTGATGCCCGTTACCTTGCCCTCAAAAATTGCTCCGACCTCAAGCTTTGTTTCCTGCATACCCTCTAATTTTCCTCCGGGATTTCAAATTTGTTAGTTGTTGCCGCCTACATTGTAGAACACACGCTCGCCGGGCTTTACATAGTCCAGTTCGCGGCGTGCCACCTTCTCCGCATAGTCTGTGTTGTCTGCGTTCTCTTCATTCAGGTCATAGCGCAGCTCGTCGTTGACGACCTGCTGTTCCTTAAGCTCGTTTTTCAACTGCTGCAGTTCGTCCTTTTTCTGGCTGATGGAGATCTGCTGCCCGACGAGCATAGTGACCATGAAGCACGCAAAACAGAACACGGCGACCTTTAAAAGGAGGCTGCCCTTATAGCGTTTAATCTTGACTTCTTCCATGGGATTCCTCCCCTTTCCTTATGCCGAGCGTTCGGCTGCTTTTCTTGTTCCATTATATAATGATGCGCCGTCATTATTCAAGTCCTTTTTTCGCTTTTTTTCGATTTGTTCAGAAATGATTTGTGTTTTTTCCCGCTTTTTAGCAATGCTTCCACCTTTTTCCGCCGTCCTTGCGCGCATTTTGCAAAAATTCGGTTTCTAAAGCCGTGCAAGCGGCGCTCTGCATACGGCAAAAAGCGGCAAATGCCGTGCGTCACCGTGACCTGCACGCATAAAAAGCCGATGACTTCGCAGGCAATCTGAAAAAAGCGCGCGTGCCCGGCGCTGACCGCAAGGGACAGCAAAAACGTGACGACGGCGGCAAAAAGACAAAACAGCACATCCGTAACCGCTGCCGCGATTTTTCCGAGAGAGAACAGCAGGCGCAAAAACTCCAGCACGGCAAACACAAACCCCAGAAGAACGCCGCACACAAGGCACAGCAACAGCGTTTCTGCCGGAATGCCGCTCATTTTAAAAGCCTTTTCAAAACGCCCGTCGGGCGCACGCCGTCTGTGTACGAAAGCGCCAGCACGCGGCCCTTTACGAGCAGCTCGCCTGTTTCGGCGCTCATGTTTTCAATGTACAGCCCTTCGCCCTTAATGTGCAACCTTCCATCTGCCGTCTGCACCGTGATGAGCGTCTCGCTGAAAAAATCCACGCGCGTAACGCCGCTTGCCGTAAGACGCGAGCGGTTTTCAATGTGCAAAGAATGTGCTTTTGCGCTTGCCGTCTGTGCCACTGTATCACCGATCCTCTTCTATGCGGTATCGCCTATTTATATGCAGCGATTTTCGGAAAAAGACCGAACAAGCAGCGAATATTTATGCACAAGAGCAGCTCAGCATGTTAAAAGCACAGTCAAAAAAACTTACTTTTCTTCGATGATTTCGTACATCATAGCCGCTTCGTCTTTTTTTGCATATTCATTCACGGAAACGACGCGGGCCTTCACGGTGCGCGCGCCGAGCGTGAGCTCGATGACATCGTTCACCTTCACATCGTAGGAAGCGCGGGCAATCTTGCCGTTGACGACGACTCGGCCGGCGTCGCAGGCTTCGTTTGCCACGGTGCGGCGCTTGATAATGCGGGAAACCTTCAAGTATTTATCCAGTCTCATGTTCAAACTCCTTTTCTTTAATACATGGAGGCACAAAACTGCCTATAACAGAAGAACGGACCCACTTCGGGATCCGTTCCATCACAAATTATTTGCCAAAATTACTTATTGACAGATTCCTTCAGGGCCTTGCCGGCCTTGAATGCCGGAGCCTTGGAAGCCGGGATCACGATCTCAGCGCTCGTTCTCGGGTCACGGCCAACGCGCTCGCCTCTCTCGCGAACTTCAAAGGTGCCGAAACCTGCGATCTGAACCTTCTCGCCGCCTGCGAGGGACTCTGTGATGGAAGCGATAACAGCGGAAACAGCGTTTTCCGCGTCTTTCTTGGAAATGGTAGCCTTTTCTGCAACAGCAGCAATGAGTTCTGTTTTATTCATTATGAATAACCTCCAAATTTTTAGATTTATCTTCATCACCCACAGCGCGAACCATCGCCGGAGCGTGAATTGCTTTATTCTTCTGCGCCGAACTGCTCAATATAGGCGCGGCAGGCTTCAGACAGCGCCTGCTCTGCATCTACGCCGAGACGGCGTGCGAGCTCCGTTAAGTTGAAAAGCGCTTTGCCAATCGATTCCGCGCCGTTTTCTTCGGTTGCATCGCTTACAGCTTTGCAAACGCTTTCGCGCAGTTCATCGGTCGTGCCGTTATCCGCGCCCGTTTTCGCCGCCTTTTTCAGTACCTTCTGGGTACGCATCAAAGCGGGCATGGCAGGCGTTACGCTTTCAAGCACCTCGCGGTCGGACTTCTGTTTTTTCGTCTCGCGCTTAATCTGATCCCAGTTTGTCAGCACCTGCTCGGTCGTGTCCGCCGTCACATCGGCAAACACATGCGGGTGACGCTGCACCATTTTGGCAGCAACGTCGCTGATCACATCGTCCAGGTCGAACCGACCGGCTTCACGCTCGAGCTCACTGTGGAACGCCACCTGAAAAAGCACATCACCAAGCTCCTCGCGCAGCAGCACGGGGTCTTCCGTATCGATGGCTTCTATCGCTTCGTAGCACTCCTCAAGAAAATCGCGGCGGATGCTCTTGTGATCCTGCTCGCGGTCCCACGGGCAGCCGTCCGGCGCACGCAGAATCGTGATGATCTCCTTGAGATCTTCCAGTGTATAACGGGATTTTCCTACATATTTCAACGCAGCTTTCATATTTTACCCTATCCCCCTGTTTTTTGCAAGTATTTTTCAAGTCTTTTTGTAATTTTTTCTCCGTTTGGCAGTGCTTTGATATCTTCTTCACAGATCCCGCGTGCAATCAGCAGGAAAACAACATAGATAAGCGCCCCCAAAAACACCGCAGGCAGCGCGGAAAAACGCGATTCCGGCAGCACCGCACACCATGCTTTGTGTGTTAAGAGAGCCGCCACGCCACAGCAAACGGATGCCAGAAACGGCTTTTTAAAAGTGGAAAAGAAATCTATTTTCACGCCTGCAATACGCCGTATCGCAATGCATGCCAACACACTTGCGAGCGCATAGCACACGAGCGTGCCGACGGCGCCGCCAAGCACGTTCACACTCGGCACAGCGGCAAGCGTGTAATCGAGCACGGCTTTTACGAATAGCCCAATGAGCGTCAGCACCACGGGCAGCTCCACATGGCCCATCGCCTGCAAGATACTGTTCAGCGGCCCGCACAGCGCCGCAAAAACGGACGCCGCGCCCAAGGTCGTCAGCACGCGCCCCACGATGACCGTGCCCGGCCGTGCACCGTAGATCAGTAGTGCGGCGGGCTGCGCCAAAACGGAAAGTCCCACCCCCATCGGCAGTGCCGTCAAAAACGTAACACGCAGCACCGCTTCCACGGTGCGCTTCAGTTTCTGCGAATCCCCCGTCTGGAATGCCCGTGTCACGCTCGGCAGCGCGCTGACCCCGAACGACTGCGTTACGCTTGGCACGAGCAAAAAGAGGGTCAGCGCCATATTGTAGCAGCCGAAAAGGTAGTTCGGCACGGTTTCCGGCGCGGCGAGATTCCCTTTGGGGATCGCGCCAGCGTACATGGAAAGCAACGCTGCGGGGTCTGTCTGCACGGCATAGGCGACACGCGTCTGCAAAAATGACGCATCAATGAGTCCGGAAAAGCTCATGGCGACTGCCCCAAGCGAAATGGGCAGTGCAGTGCGCATCAATTTTCCGGCCCAAATACGCTTGCTTTTCGGCTTCGGCGCGCGTTGCAGCATCGCTTTTGTGACGCCGTCCCTGCGACTTTGGAAGACAAGCGTCAAAAGCCCCAGCACCGCGCCGAGCGTCACGCCGAGGATTGCGGCAGCAGCACCTAAAGCGCAGACAAGCTGACAGCCATCTGCTTCACTTTTCACAGTACAACCGAATACCGTGCAGCTCGCTTGCAGCTCCCGTGTGCCCATATGCATCACAAAAATCGCGCCGGAAAGCCCGAAAATAAGCTTGCCGAGCGATTCCGCAACCTGCGAACGCGCCGTAGGCAGCATATTGCGCAGGCCCTCAAAATAACCGCGGTACACGGAGGAAATACTACACAGCGCGGCACACGGCGCAAGCGCCAACATGGAGAAAAGTGCGCCAGGGCTTTGCACCAAGCGCGTATAAAGCGGTGCAAAACTTGCCATCAGCAGAGCACAGAGAACGCCGATTACCGAAAACACCGGCAGCGCCGCCGCTTTGATTTGCCGCACGTCACGAAAATGTCCTAAGGCGTCCTCCGCCGCAGTCAGCCGCGCCACTGCCACGGGAAAACCGACGGTGGAAAGGCTGAACAGCACGTTAAAAAAACTGTACGCCGTGCTGAAATATCCCATACCGTCTTCCGTGATGATACTCGATAACGGGATTTTAAACAACGCCCCAATGGCCTTCACCAGAAGAACGCCGAACATTAAAATGAACGCGCCGTGCAGAAATCCCTGCTGTACGCGCGCCGCGGGCCGTTTTTGCTCCATAAAACCCTTCCGTTTCAAAAAAGTTTCTCGGCGAAAGAAAAGGAAAGAGGGGGCACCTCTTTCCTTCTGGTTTTACGTCCTTGCAGGTCGGACCCGCGTTTTCAATTATTCCTCGGTCGGCTCAGCCGTCTTTTCTGTCTCGATTGTGACTTCCGTCGTCTCCGGCTCTGCGGGGACTTCGGCCTTCTCGACTGCTTCGGCAGCTTCTTCCGGCTCTGCCGGCGCGTTCTCCAGCTTTGCGCCGCAGTGGCTGCAGAACAAGGAATCCGTCGGCATCTTCTTGCCACATGCCGGGCAAGTCACTTTATTCTGCATGGAAGCGTACTGTGCGGAAACTGCGGAAAGCTGTGCATACAGATCATCGATACCGGCGATCTGGTCTGCAAGCTCGGCTTCGTCTGCGGAACCGGCCTTCTTGGCCTCGTAAATGAAGCGGCCAAGCTCCTGATAGCGCTTCGTAATCTCGCCGTTCAGCTCGGACATATTGATGCGCAGCTTGGACATATCCACAAACTGGCCTGCCATCTTGCCTACGGTCTGTGCAGCGGATTTTGCGTTGACAACAACATCATCAAAAATTCCCATAACAAATTCTCCTTTTGTGGTTTGGAAACGGAACCTTAAAAAGCACACCGTTTCATGTACCTTTCTTTAGTCCCATTATAGCGCAATTTGTGTCAAAAAGCAAATGACAAACCGGCAATTTTGTAAACAAAGGTTAAATTTTTCCTGACAATAACCTTAATTCGTACCGTTTTCTACTTTCGGACCCAAAAATTCACGCAGCATGGAGTTTGCAGGCACCAGCTCGGCATCAATGGGCTCAAAGCGCATCAGACGGGCATCTAAATCGCGCGCTTTACGGTAACACGGGTTATCCTCCGGGATTTCGCGCAGAAGCGGAATGACAAGCCTGCGCAGCACACACGGTTCATAGATATGAATGGAGTTCACCGTGTAGTCCGCGGAAAGGCGGTACGGGCGGATGTATTTATCTTCGCCCGCCACCACATTATCCCACATGGCGATGGTGCGCTCCGGCATGGTATCGCGGGAACGGATATCACGCGAGATGCGGCGCACAAGGCGAATATCCATCGGCGAAATGACCTCGCCGTTGATGTCCTTGATCTGCTGCTTTACGCTGACATACAGCTTTATGGTGCTGCCCTCCGGCAGATCACGCGTAAAAATGGGGTTCAGCGCGTGCAGACCCTCCATGATAACGAACCCGCGGTCGCTGACATCGAGCTTTCTTGCCGCAAGCGTTCGGGTCTTCGTTGTAAAATCGTACTCCGGCAAAAGGCAGGAGCCGCTGTGAATGACGGAATTCAAACAATCCTGAATAAGCGCAATGTCGAGCGCGTCCACGGTCTCATAGTCCTTTTCGCCGTTCGGCAGCACGGGCGTTTCGTCCGGGCCAAGGTAAAAATCGTCAAGCGAGACAATCTCGGCGTGCACACCGAGCTTGCCGAGCTCGCGCTGCAATAAATGCGCCGTGGTCGTTTTGCCGCTGGAGGACGGCCCCGCCAGCATGCACACCTTCGCGGTTTTGTAATGCGTCACAATGTTGCGCGCAATGTTCTCGATGTGCTCGTGATAGGAATCCTCCACCTCATCGATCATGACTTGCGGGTTCAAAAGCGCCGCGTCGTTAATCTGCTCTAAGTGATTGATATATTTAATGTAACCGCTTGCGAAATTGCTCATATTGCTTCGCGATGCCCTCCTTTCGTTCGAGAATCTCCGGGTAACGGCTGATATATTCATACGAATATTTGAAGTTAAAAATTCGTGAAAGATCTTCGGAATACGGGTTCTTAAGCTTCGTCACGCCGCCTGCGCCGCACGCCAGCACCGTTTCGGTCTCATCCATCGTGAAAATGTTATATGCACACTCGGTGCCCGGCTTTGCCCAGCCCGTATTCTCCAAATTGCCCGCCATGCGGCTTTGGCGATAGAGATAATACGGCTCAAGCCCCCGCTCTGTCAGCCGCTTTTCGGCATAAGCCATCATGCGGTCGGCAAGCGCGGCATCGGCGTGGGCCTTGTTGATCTCGCCGCTCTGCGTGATGAACGAGGAGCGCTTCAATGCGAGCGCGTGCACCGTCACGTTCTCAGGGTCAAGCGCAATGACCTTTTCGATTGTGTCACAGAACGTCTCATACGTGTCGCCCGGCAAGCCGACAATGAGGTCCATATTGATATTCGTAAAGCCCGCTTCCCGCGCGAGGTGAAACGCATCCACAGTCTGCTGCGCCGTGTGGCGGCGGCCGATGTTTTCGAGCACGTTGTCCTGCAAGGTTTGCGGGTTGATGCTGATACGCGAAACGCCGCTTTTAAGCAGCGCATCCAGCTTTGCACGGTCAATGGTATCCGGGCGGCCGGCCTCCACCGTAAGTTCCTCGCACTGCGACATGTCGAACGAATCTTTCACAACGCGGATCATCTCGGAAAGCTGCTCTGCGGAGAACGTCGTGGGCGTGCCGCCCCCGACATACACAGCGCGCAGGTTTAAGCCCAAAGCATCGGCGACTTTCGCCGTCTCTTTCAGCTCTTCCAAAAGCAGGCGGTGATATTCCGGGATCTGTTTCTTGGCCTTTTCCACGCTCTGCGAAACGAATGAGCAGTACGCGCAGCGCGTGGGGCAGAACGGCACGGAAATGTACAAAGAGTAGTCGTTTTCACGCACTTTATCCGTAATGGGCTTTTGTGCGCGCAGGGTGCGCACCGCAAGTGCCGTTTTTTCGTTTGAGACGAAATACTTTTCGCGGAACAGCCTTGCCGCTTCCGCTTCGCCGTGCTGTTCGGTCAGCTGGCGCAGGAGCTTAATGGGGTGAATGCCCGTCAGCATGCCCCAGCGCGGCATTTTGCCCGTGTGGGCGCAAAATGCATCAAATAATAAAGACACCATGCCGTATTCGGTCTCTGCGCCTACTTTTGCTTTGCGCTCCGTTTTGCCGTCTGCGTCTTCAATGCGCACGATATATTCGCCGTTTTCTTCGGCGGTGTACACCGTGCGGTTTTCATCGCTCGGCATAAATTCGTGCTGTACCGTGACTTTATCAAACGGGTAAAACACGCGGCAGAGATTTTCCGCCTCATAGTGATAAGGGTGATCGATAATATATAAAACCATACATTTTCCTTTATAAATACGGATTTCGGCGCTTTTCGTCTTCCAGCGTCGTCACGGGGCCGTGGCCGCCGCAGATATCGGGATTTCCGGGCAGCGCCGCAAGCTTTTTCAGAGACTCGCGCAGCTCGGCACTGTTGCCGGTTGGCAGGTCGCACCGCCCGACGGAGTAACCCATCAGCGTATCGCCCGTAAACACGGCGTCCGGCGTAATGTAACTCACGCCGCCCGCGGTGTGGCCGGGCGTGTGCAGCACCGTGACCGGCACTTCGCCGATCTGAAACATTTCACCGTCTTTGAAAACCTCGTGCACTTTGCAGGTGATGGACTCGTACATCATGAGAAGCGAGCCGTTTTGCTTATCGTCCGCTGCAAACGCCGCTTCCGTCTCATAGGCGCACACCGGCACACCGAGCATCTCGTGCAGGCGGTCAGCCTCCCAAATGTGGTCAAAATGGCCGTGTGTCAGCAAAATTCTCTGCACCGTATATTTTTTGATTTCATTTAACAGTACGTCGTTCAAAAAGCCGGGGTCAACGACCGCCGCCTGATTCGTTTTTTCGTCGATGAGCAGGTAGCAATTTTCCGAAATAGGCCCGCCCGTTATACATTTATATTTCATATCTTTGTTTACCTTTAGCTGCGGTCAATAGAGATTACGCCTTTAATCTTCTGCAAGCGGTCAATAACGGTCTGCAGGTGCGAAAGGCCGTTGATGGTAATCGTTGCCGAAATGACGGCATTCTCCGAGTTTTTGATCTCGCGGGAGTTGAGCGAGTGAATGAAAATGTGCATGTTGAAAAGCTGCTGGGTCACGTCTGCGAGCAGACCGGAACGGTCGGTTGCCACAATATGCAGCGTAGACTTGAACTCTTCCTTGACTTCACCCGCCCAGTACGCACGCACCCAGCGCTCCGGCTCCGGCGCCTGCGAGAAATCCTTCGGCACGTTCGAGCAGCTGCGTTTGTGGATGGAAACGCCGAAACCGCGCGTGATGAAGCCGACGATCTCATCGCCCGGCAGCGGGTTGCAGCAGCGGGAGAACTTGATGAGACAGTTGTCCATACCCTCTACGAGCACGCCGCCTGCCGCTTTCTTGTTGAGGTTCGGTGGCGGGGTCTGCTGCGCAATCTCCTGCTGCGGTTCGGATGCAGGCTTGTGGGTCTTCTGGTATTCCTCTTTTACGCGCGGCAGGAGCTTCCAAAGCTGAATGCCGCCGTAGCCGACGGCCGCGTAAAAATCATCGGGCGTGACGCAGCTGTGGCGGCGGCCGGCGCTTTCCAGCATGAACTGCATCAGCTCGTCGCTCATCACGATGCCGTTGCGCTTAAATTCGCGCTCCAGCTCTGCCTTGCCCTCTACGATGTTCTCATCGCGCTTTTCTTTCTTGAACCACGCGCGGATCTTATTGCGCGCTTCGCTTGTACGCACGATGGAAAGCCAGTCGCGGTTCGGACCGCGACCGACCTCCTTCGTCGTCAAAATCTCAATGATCTCGCCCGTTTTTACCTTGTAATCGAGCGGCACGATCTTCTGGTCAACCTTTGCGCCGATCATGCGGTTGCCGACGGCGGAATGAATGGCATACGCAAAATCGATAACCGTAGAGCCCATCGGCAGGTTGATAACGTCGCCTTTCGGGGTGAAGACGAACACCTCTTCCGGCGCAAGATCGGTCTTGATGGAGCGCACAAGGTCGGTGATATCTTCACTTTCGGACTGGTTATCGAGCATGTTGCGGATCCACTGCAAGCGGCCCTCCAGCGAGTCGGGCTTTTCGTTGCCGCTCGTCATGCCGAGCTTATACTTCCAGTGCGCCGCGATGCCGTATTCTGCCGTGTGGTGCATTTCCCACGTGCGGATCTGCACCTCGAACGGGATGCCCTCTTTGCTGATGACCGTCGTGTGCAAGGACTGGTACATGTTCTGCTTCGGCGTGGAAATGTAGTCCTTAAAGCGGTTCGGCAGCGGGGTGAACATATCATGGATGATACCGAGCACATTATAGCAATCGTTGATGGTATCGACGATTACGCGCAGGGCGAACACGTCGTAAATTTCGTCAAAGCTCTTACCCTGAATGAACATCTTGCGATAAATGCCGTTGACGCTTTTTACGCGCCCTTCAATATATACGCCCGGGATAAGCGGCTCCACACGACTGCGGATCATTTCTTTCGTTGTCTCAATAAACTGCTTGCGCTTTGTGCTGCGCGCCTCAAGGTTATCTTCAATCTCCTTATACGCCACAGGGTCAAGGTACTTTAAAGAAACGTCCTCCATGTATTCCTTAACCTTGCGCATACCGAGACGGTGCGCAATGGGTGCGTACACCTCAAGACATTCCAGCGCCTTGTCGCGCTGCTTCTGCGGCGCCACGTATTCGAGCGTCGCTAAATTGTGCATGCGGTCCGCAAATTTAATAATGATTACGCGGATGTCCTCGCTCATCGCAATGAGCATTTTGCGCAGGTTTTCCGCCTGCTGCTCTTCACGGGAGGAGAACGGGATCTTGCCGAGCTTTGTCACGCCGTCCGTCAGGTTTGCAATCTCCTTACCGAACGCTTTCACAATGTCGTCATACGTAACCGGCGTGTCCTCAATGACGTCATGCAGCAGACCTGCCACGACGGACGGGGTATCCATGCCGAATTCCACAAGCTTATACGCCACCGCAATGGGGTGGATGATGTACGGCTCGCCGGAGCGCCGCACCTGTCCCTGATGCGCTGCCTCCGCGAAGTTATACGCTTTTTCGATCAACGCGAGGTCATATTCTTTTTCGCTTTTTTCGATCAGTGACACAAGGTCCGCATACGTTTTTGCTGCTTCTGCCATCGTTTTTCACTCCTTCCGTTCCCTTATTGCAGTGCCAAAAGCACCGGGGAACGTGTAATATCTGTTTTGCCGCTCGTTTCGATGAGCGTTGCCGTAAATGTATCGTCTGCAATTTCGCTGTGTACCAAGCCGCGCTCCTCAAATACAAGAAGCGCCGTTTTAAAGAGTCCCAGTGTCATATCTTTTCCAAACTGCGAAACAAACCGAACCTGGTCCGTCTCTTTACCGTTCACCGTGCGCAGTGCGCGGTAAATGGCCGCTAAGCACGCGCGGTCGGGGTATAATCTGTTTTTATCCTCCGCGGAAAGCACCTCGCCGCGCTGCCACTTTTCAAAGCTCGCAAGCGACGCTATATTCTTTTCCGTATTGAACGCTGCAAACTTCATATCGCGCACGATGACAGTCAGCGACGGCTGGCCGCGAAATTCGCGCGCCTCCAGCTGCACCGCAAGGTCGATCTTATCGCCGATGTGGTACGGCAGCTCCTCAGGCTTTGTATTAAAACGCATCGCCGTGATGACCGCGCCGTTCTTTTCTAAGGTCAAGCGCAGATGCCCCCCGCCGCCGACCGGTGTGACATTGGAAAGCTCCATGTTGAATAAACCGAACACCGGCTGCGGGTTGCCGTTTCCAAACGGCTCCAACTGCGTCAGGCTTTGCGCCATGGAAACTGAAAGCGCCGCCGGGTTCAGCTTGCAGTCCAGTGTGACCGTCTGCGTGGGCATCTGCGGGAAGTGCTCCGCCGCATACTGATTGACGCGCTTGCGGAACGCTTCGATGTTTTCGGGCTTCAACGTGATACCCGCCGCCATGGGATGTCCGCCGAATTTGATGAGCAAGTCGCCGCACGCGCAGATGGCTTCAAACAGCGAGAAACCCTCAATGCTTCTGCCGCTGCCCTTCGCCTCTGTTTCGCCGCGCGAAATGATCATGCACGGCTTGCCGCAGCGCTCCGTCACACGGGACGCCACAATGCCGATAACACCATGGTGCCAGTTTTCACCGTCCACCACGACCACGCGGTCTTTCATGTATCCTTTCGCTTCGATATCCGCAAACGCCGCTTCGGCAATCTCTGCTTCCACACGGCGGCGTTCCTCGTTATCGGCGCAGATTTCCTCACTCAGTACCTCGGCTTCCTCTTCATAGCCGCTGATAAGCAAGCGCACGGCGCGTTCCGGCGCGCCCATACGGCCCGTCGCGTTGATGCGCGGCACCAGCGTAAACGCCACATTCGTGCTCGTCAGTGCCTTGCCTGCAATGCCTGCATTTTCCAAAAGTGCCTGCACGCCCGGGCGGTCGCTCTGTGAAAGACGCTCAAGACCCGCGCGGATCAGCGTGCGGTTTTCACCTGTCAGCGGCACAATATCGCCGATGGTGCCGATGGCCGCGAGATCGCTGTATGCTTCTAACAGATCTTCCACGTCGCCCGCGCCGTCCTCCAGCGCCATAAGCAATTTAAACGCGATGCCTACACCGGAAAAATGCTTATAGGGGCTTGTGTCATCCGGTCGGTATGCGTCCACAACCGCCACGGCATCGGGCAATATCTCCTGCGGGCGGTGATGATCGGTGACGACCACATCAATGCCAAGCTCGTTCGCGCGCACTACCTCCTGCACGGAGGAAATGCCGTTGTCGACCGTGACAATAAGCGACACACCTTGCTCTTTTAAGTATTCCACGGCGCCGATGTTCATGCCGTAGCCTTCGCCCTCGCGCTGCGGTATGTAGAAGATGACGTCCGCACCGCGCGTTTCAAGGTACGAATACAGCATGGCGGTCGAAGTCACGCCGTCGGCATCGTAATCCCCGTAAACCGCGATTTTTTCCATGTTGTCCACCGCGCGGGTAATACGCGCCGCAGCTTTGTCCATATCTTTTAAAAGAAACGGGTCGGAGAGCGGCTCGCCCTCGCCAAGAAATTCCCGCAGATGCGCAGCATCGTCAAGGCCGCGAATATTCATCAGCATCGCGAGGAAGAACGGCACGCCATACGTCTGTGCAAACGCCGCCGCGCGTTCCTTATCGAGAGGACGCACCTCCCATTTTCGCAAGATCATTTTGCTTCACCCTTTAAATCAAAAGCCCGATTTTCCGCACAAAACCAACCACTGCGCGGCAACCGTGTCCTATGTAAATTCGTTTCATTTCTAAAAGAATATTTTAGCATTTTTTTGCCGGTTATTCAACAGAATTTCACAATTATCTGCGAAACTGTTTGTAGAAAAAGAAAAACACATTCTCCATCTGTCGGCAAAGCGACAAACAAAGTCTTTGATTAAACTTTCTTCAAGAAAGTTTACGGATTCTCAAGGCAGAGCCTTGAGTTGTCGTCCGCAGACGACGAAACACCTTTGCGTTCGCAATCGTCAGGACAGGTAGACTTGAACTTCCGGCGGACGTTCAAGTCGTAGGAAACCCGGCTGTATGGGTTTTCTGAACAAAACACCAAAGTGTCTTGTTTTATAAGCGCTCAGCGCAAAATAATTTCTCGAATTTTTGTTGATTTTTCCCGAAGAAAAAAGTCGATAAATTATAGAAAACAGGAAAGGCATGTGGTAAAATGGAAATGAAAGATTCTGTATCTTTGCAGAAAAGAGGTGCCGTTATGGAAGAAAAAACACGGAAACCCGAAACCGCCAAGCAGACCGCTAAAGAACACCATGTGCCGGAGCACGAAGACGAGCACCAACACGGCAACCCGCAATTTGCGCTTAAAGTGCTGCTTATTCTCATCGCCATCATTTTGGTGATCGTTATTTTAAAAGCCACCGGCGTACCGTTCGCCGTAAAAGACTGGCTTTCGCACGTCACCGGCGACATGATTGCGCTACGCTGAATGTACTCTCCCCATAAAACACAAACCCGCCGAAACTTTTCAGCTCGGCGGGTTTTCATTTTGCTTATTTAGTTCGAAGCATCACTGGTGGAAGATTCGGTTTTCGGCGAAAGCGTCACATGCGCCGTGTAGCTGCCGGTCGCCCAGCAGGAATCCGCATTGTTAATCGTCACCGTCACCGGCGCTTCCATGCTGCCGCTCGGGTCTGTCACCGTGGAAAGATCCACCGTACAGAAAACGGAATCTCCCGTCAGCTTCGAGATCTGCGCCGCCGTGCCGATGATCTTCAGCGTGAGCGTCTTTGTAGAAAGCTCTGCTTCCATACCCTCCGGCACGTTGGTGACGCTGATGTTGCTCGTCAGCACAGACGTTTCCTTGTAACCGTTCAGGTTGAATGTAACGGTCGCGTTTTCCACTCGCGTCACATTTGTCACACCGCTCGGCACCGGGATAGCCACCGTGAACGTGTTGTTTTCCGGCGTAACGTCCAGGAAGTTGATCGGCGTGGAGAGCGTCAGGGTCGTGTACTTTGAGACCGTTTCACCGTCGCCGGCAATTTCAATTTCTGCCGGGTCGATCGTGATGCGGTTCGAGGCAAAGCTGTCCGGAATATTGCGCACATCCGCTTCCAGCTTGACCGTCTGTCGGCTCGTCACCGGAATGGAGACCTCCACCGTGTCGTCGCTCAGCTTCAAATAGAGCTCCGTTGGGTCAAGTACATTGCCGTTCGCGTCGTACAACGTCACTTTGCAGGAAAGCGACTTCGACTGCGTGAGTTCTTCGCTGAACTTATATTCCAACACGGCACGCGCCACCTTGTTCACGCTGCTTTCCGGGCCGGAAACCGTGATAAGCTCCGTAGAAAGTGTGGGCGTAGAAGGCGCATAGTAATTTTCCGCTGTAGTGTACTGAAAATTTGTTTCCAAAGTGAGCTGCGTTTCTTTATATTTATCATACACCACTGTGATCTCGGACGGCGAAACGCTTTCCACCTCGTATTCGGCGAGGGTGTTGCCCTTTTTTGCTGCGCGCAGAGAAAGCGTCGTCTGTTGCAAGCTGCTGCCCGTCAGCATGCTGACGGAAGGATCCAGCGTCCCCGTAACGCCGATGTCCTCACTCGTCACCTTACTTGTGATGAGTGAGTTGCCCGTAATACTCACATCCGTCGCGCTGCTGCTCATACTGAACACGCGCACACCGGCTTCCTGCGCCGTATCGGAAATTTCAACGTTAATCGGCACATTGCGGATCACGGTCGCACGGCTTTCGGAGTTGCTCGCCATCATGGCAAACCAGACGGCCGCCGCGGCAAGAAATGAAAAGATAAGCAAAATTGTGTTGTTTTCAAACACGCGTAAGCGTTGTTTTACTTCGTTTCTGGGTTTCTTAGACATTTTTGCCATCACTTCTTCACCGTCCTTTTGCTTTTCAGCACGTCGAACTTACGACGCACGGTGGAAGCTTCTTCTTGTGGAATGAGGTACCCCTCCAAAACATCACGCAACGTATCGCGCGTAAAGCGGCGCGCCAAAACGCCGTTTACAGCCACGGAGATCTGCCCCGTTTCTTCCGAAACCACCACGACCACGGCATCCGATTCCTCACTGACACCGAGCGCCGCGCGGTGACGCGTGCCGAGCTCTGCAGAGACCGAAGTGTTTTTCGTCAGCGGCAGAATACAGCCCGCCGCATGAATCATGCCGTCGCGAATGATCATGGCGCCGTCATGCAAAGGCGCCTTATTGAAGAAAATATTGCCCACAATCTGGCCGGAAGGCTCGCAGTTAATCTGCGTGCCGGTCTCAATGATCTCGCCAAGCTTCGTTTTGCGCTCGAATACGATAAGCGCGCCCATTTTGAGCTGCTGTAAAATGCCAACGCCGTCTACCACGGCATTGATTGCCTTGCGGATCTGCGCGCGGTCATAGCTGCGGTCACGGCCTGTTACCACAGCCGCAATAGATTGTCCGACGTTGTTGCGGCCCACTTGCTCGAGCGCCTTGCGGATTTCCGGCTGAAACACGATGAGGATTGCGACGAAAGCGAACTGGAAGAAATACGCCAGCACGCGACTGACCATTACCAGATTAAAATACGAAGAAATAATAAACAGAATGACAAGCAGAAAAAGTCCCTTTACAAGCTGCCCCGCGCGCGTTTCGCGCACAAGCTTGACCACACCGTAGATCAAAAATGCAACGATGATAATATCAACGGCATCTTTAAATTGAAAATTCATGGCAATGCTCACCATCCACTCCCACCAGGAAGCAATGGCTTCAAAAACCTTATTCAAAGCATTCACCTCTTTGCACAGGATTCGGCGGTACATGCACACGGTACACATCCGCTCCATACGATTTACTTTTTACAAAACCTAAATGCGTACTGTATATAGTTTAACACAAAGAGGTGGGGATGAAAAGGGGGAATTGTACGTTTTTTCCTGTTCTTTTCTATATTTTTCGATTTTTATTTACACTTTGTTCATTTTTATTTGACTTTTCGCGCCGCACTTTCAGCCCGGAGCGAATAGACCGTGCGAATCAGCTCCGTAATGTCCCTGTCGGTCGTAAACGCACCCGGCGAAACGCGCACCGCGCCGCCGGGCGTTTCACCGTCCGTTCCCATTTTGTGGTGTACGAGCGGTGCACAGTGGAACCCACAGCGCACGGCAATGTTCCGCTTTGCAAGTACCTCGCCCACTTCTTCACTCTGCATGCCGCGCACGTTAAAGCCGAGCACCGGCACAAAGTACATCGTGTCCGGCATTGCGGTGTATAAAGCAACATGCGGCATGTTTTTGAATGCCTCGTATACGCGGCGAATGTGGCGCATTTCCCTCTCCCGCAGCATGTATTCACCGTTCGTGCGCACAAAATCCATGCCCGCGCCGAGTGCGAGGATGCCCGGCACATTCTGCGTGCCGCTTTCAAGGTACTCCGGCATTTCCCGCGGCTGGTCTGGCTCCAACGCGCGCGTACCCGTGCCGCCCTGTATCAGGCTTTCCAGCCTTTCGCCGTTTTTCGTAAGGAGCATACCCGTGCCCATCGGACCGTATAACCCCTTGTGTCCCGCACAGCAAAGGTAATCGATGCCGTCGCGCTCCGCATGAATGGGAATCACCCCGCCGGACTGCGCCGCGTCCACGCAGATTTCCGCGCCGTATATATGCGCAAGCGCCGCCAGCCGCTCCACAGGCACGCGGATGCCGAATACATTCGAGGCCTGCGTGCAGACAAACAACCTCGTGTTCTCGCGCATCGCATGACGGAACGCGTCGAGCGTCGCGTCGTTGTCGCCGGGCGTCACGGGCACAACGGTAAACGAAACACCGTGCGCCTCCATGGCTTTCAGCGGCCGCAAAACCGCATTGTGCTCCAAATCGGTCACAAGCACATGGTCGCCACGCTTTAACGAGTGGATAACGATATTCAGCGACTGTGTGCAGCTCGGCTGAAACGAGATGCACTCCGGGCCCGCCGCACCGAAAAAGCTCGCCGCCTTCTGCCGCACATCGTAGACCGCCTGCGCCGTCTGCAAGCTCATTTTAAACCCGCCGCGGCCGGGGTTCGCGCCGAACTGCTCCAGCGCCTGCGCCATTTTGCGGCGCACCGAAAGCGGCTTTGGGTACGTCGTCGCGCTGTTATCGAGATAGATCATTTCTTTTCTCCCCGTTCCGCACGGTAGAACACTTTCACGCCTGCATCCCGCAAAATGCGCTCCGCTTCGTCCGTGCGCTGCGGAACATATACACCATAGCCGCAGCCGCTTTCCCGGGTGCGCGGCAGCCGCTCAATGTAGGCTTTTATCCCTCTTTGAAAAAGCAGATCACGGCTTTTCAGCGCATAGGTCACGCTGCTGACAACAATAAGCCGCTTCCCGCCCGTGTCTCTTTTGTTTTCCATTGCAAGCACCTCCAAGCCTTCAAAACAGTCTCATCAAAACAGAATATGAGACAAGCCGGGAATTGGTGCAAAAAAGAGCCCCGCCGAAGCGAAGCTCTCAAAAATACTGCAAATTTATTTCAGCAGACACACCGCATGCGCTGCAATACCCTCGCCACGGCCGGTAAAGCCGAGGCCCTCCTCCGTCGTCGCCTTGATGCTCACGCAATCGAGGTCGAGGTTGCAGGCGGATGCAATGTTGCGGCGCATCTCATCGATGTACGGGCGCAGCTTCGGACGCTGTGCCAAAACCGTCACATCGATATTTTCAATCGCAAAGCCCTTGCGGCGTACCGCCGCCACCGCCACCGCGAGCAGCTTTAAGCTGTCCGCACCGGCGTACTGCGGGTCATCGTCCGGGAAAAGCACGCCGATGTCCCCGAGCGTCGCCGCGCCGAGCAAAGCATCCGCTATGGCATGCGCGAGCACGTCCGCATCGGAATGCCCCAAAAGGCCCTTTTCATACGGGATATGCACGCCGCCCAAAATGAGCTTTCTGTTTTCTACAAGCTTGTGTACGTCATAACCGTGACCGATCCGCATAGTAACACTCCTTTACTTTTCCGCCGCAAAAGCCTCTGCCACAAGCAGATCCTCCGGCGTTGTGATCTTGATGTTTTTGTAATCGCCCGGGGTCAAATATACCTTGCCGCCCGCCGCTTCAATGAGCTGGCAATCGTCCGTATATTGCTTTCCGGCGTTTTTCGCAAGGCACAGCGCTTCTTTATACAAAGAAAGGCGGAATACCTGCGGCGTCTGAATGGCACGCAAAGTGCTTCTCTCCGGCGTAGCGCACACCGTGCCGTCCGCCGCAGCAACCTTGATGGTGTCTTTCACCGGCACCGCCAGCGTCGCCGCGCCGTATTTTTCCGCGTCCGCGCACACGGTTTCGATTTCCTCCGGCGTGATAAACGGTCGCGCCGCATCGTGCACGGCGATATACTCTGCATCACCGCAAAGCGCCGCACCGTTTGAAACGGAATCCTGCCGCTCCTTGCCGCCCTCGGTAATCGTGAGCGGCTTTGTGACGAACGCCGACGCTTTTTGGATTGCATCGAAATCGCACGCACGCGCCACAATAACGATCTTTGAGATGCACGCAGCATTCTCAAATGCGCGCAGTGTACGGCTCAGAACCGGCTCGCCGCCGATCTCCATCATCGTTTTCGAAGCGCCGCCGCTTTTCATACGTGCAGAGCTGCCCGCCGCCACCAAAATTGCCGCCGTTTTCATCACGTTTCCCACCTTGCTTTTCAAGTATTCAAATGCGTTTGCCTAAAACGCGCCTAAAATATAAATACAGTATACCGCGATGCTCGCCGCGGGTCAAGGCAAGATAATTTTCTCTTTCGACGTTTTTTATCAAAAAAGCATTGAATTCCCGTCGTCACCTATGTTAGAATAAGCTTGTATGTAAAGATTAAGTAAGAAAAAAGAAAAAAATTTGAAAAGCGAGCGTTTTGCGCACACAAAGGAGCTGCAACCACAAATGGACATTTTCTCCGTTATTACACTCTTTGGCGGACTTGCGTTCTTCCTCTACGGCATGCATTTGCTTTCCTCCAGCCTTGAAAAAATGGTCGGCGGCAAGCTCGAACGTATTTTGCGTTCCATGACCTCGAACCGCTTCAAGGCCCTTTTGCTCGGCATGGGCATCACCATTGCGATCCAGTCCTCCTCTGCTATGACGGTCATGCTGGTCGGCCTCGTCAACTCCGGCATCATGGAGCTTGGGCAAACCATCGGCGTCATCATGGGCTCAAACATCGGCACCACCGTCACTGCGTGGATTTTAAGCCTTTCCGGCATCACGAGCGACAACGTTTTCGTACAGCTTTTAAAGCCGGAGAGCTTTTCGCCCATCGTGGCGCTCATCGGCATCATTCTCATCATGTTCACCAAGAGCAGCAAGAAAAAGGACATCGGCTCCGTATGTGTCGGCTTCGCCATTTTGATGACCGGCATGACCATGATGAGCGGCGCGGTAAAACCGCTTGCGGATTTGCCGCAGTTTAAAGAGGTCTTAACGATTCTCGATAACCCCATCATCGCCATTTTAGTCGGCGCAGGCATCACGGCACTCATCCAGAGTTCCGCTGCTTCGCTCGGCATTTTGCAGTCTCTCGCTATGACGGGCAGCATTTCGTTCAGCATGGCGCTGCCGGTCATTATGGGCCAGAACATCGGTACATGTATCACGGCGCTGCTTTCCTCCATCGGCACCACAAAAAGCGCAAAGCGCGTGACCGCCGTGCATATCTACTTTAACGTGCTCGGCACCGTTATCTGTCTTTCCGGCTTTTATATTGCAAACAGCATTTTCCATTTCACATTCACCGACCAGCCGATCTCCTCGTTTATGATCGCGGTCGTGCATTCCGCATTCAACCTCATCACCACGTTCATTCTGCTGCCCTTCTGCAATCAGCTTGAAAAGCTCGCCGTTATCACCGTGCGTGATAAGCGCCTGAAGCCCGGCAAGCAGGACCCGCACGCGGTTTTGCTCGATGAGCGTCTGCTGCTCTCTCCGTCCTTCGCAATTGCGGAGTGCCGCAATGCCACCACAAAAATGGCAGACCTTGTGCGCGACACCATTTTGGATGCCATCGGTCTGCTCTCGCATTTTGATTCCGCCACAGCAGAAAAAATCGAGAAAAACGAAGAAACCATCGACCAGTACGAAGATAAGCTCGGTTCTTACCTCGTCAAAATTTCCAGTAAAAACCTCTCCACGTCCGACAGCAACGATGTTTCGCAGCTGTTGCATACCATCGGCGATTTCGAGCGTATCGGCGACCACGCGGTGAACCTCCTGCGCGTTGCACGCGAGATCCACGATAAAGATCTGAAATTCTCCGAAAAGGCCCAGCAGGAGCTTGAGGTCTTCACAGGCGCCATCATCGAGATTTTGAACATCACGACAGACGCGTTCGTCGAGAACAACTTACAGCTTGCCTACGAAGTAGAGCCGCTCGAACAGGTCATCGATTCATTGAAAGTTGAACTGAAAAACCGCCACATCCGCCGCTTACAGGAAGGCAAGTGCACCATTGAGCTCGGCTTCGTGCTCTCAGACATCCTCAACAATTTCGAGCGCGTTTCCGATCACTGCTCTAACATTGCGGTATGCCTGATCCAGATCAAGGATTCCACCATGGACACACACGGTTACTTAAACGAGATCAAAACCTCCGGCGACCCGCGCTTCACCGGCTATTACAACCGCTTCACAAGCAAGTACACACTACCGGAAAGCCGCCACAAAAAGGCCCCGCAGGAAGTACCTGTAAAAAGCTAACCCAGCTATTTAAAGCCGCATAGAATTTAAGCCCTCCGTATTTGTTTGCGGAGGGCTTTTCTCATTTCTTCTGTGCCTCGTATTTGCGCTTTGTCGCCATACCGCCGCGGATATGCCGCTGGGCTTTATTCACCGCCAGTACGCTGCTCACCTCTTTGTACAGCCCCATATCCGCTGCGCAGCCGCTCGGCAACGTCCTTATGTACGGTGGATTTACTCACGCCGAACTGCTTTGCGGCACGGCGCACAGTAGCTTTGTTCTCTACGATATACTCCCCCAGCATGGCGGCTCTGTCCTCAACATTCTGCTTCATCGTAACACACCCTTGTCTGTGATACTTGTGCTGCATTATATGTTGAGCTTTTCTCTAATTATACCTCTTTTTGTTTTGAAAAAGAATTTAAACACTCATCAACACATGGAACCAATTGTTATTGCCCTACCGTGCATTCCGATATTCATTCATCATGAGCCGCTTTTTCCTTGAGATACCCTATGAAACCAGAACCACTTGCCCAGCAAGCAGGTCTCTTTATAAAAAGAAAGCCAGCGACTAAAAGACGCTGTCTTTCTTTCCTAGTTATCGGGACTCCTGCATATCAATTAGAATGGATTTCTTTTTGCGTGTGCCGTACCATTAAACAAAATATCATCAGAGAGTTCCACCACCATATGCAAGTCGCTGGGAGATTCGACTTGTTTGCCTAAAACCACTACATTGTCAAAATAGATATTTCGGGGGCGACTCATTTCCGTATGCATCTCAAAACCGCGAATAACAGAAACAGGGAAATTACCATTCAGAATTTCCACGTTACGGAAATATATATTTTCGACACTTCCGCGTTTTCGATCCAATGAGTACTTGGAATCCAATACCTTGATGTCGACAAACTTTTCCTGAGCATCTTCAACGCGGATATCTTCATACACAATGTCATGAATGTGAGCGCGATCTGCATTGTGGATGGTCAGCACGCCGCCAGACTGATTACCCTCATACTCGCAATGAACGATGTCCAGATCTCGGAATGTGATATTGCTAATCTCATCGCAGCGCACTTCATATCCGATTTCCACGGCGTTACCGGGTTCTGCATTCCACAAAACGCAGTGTTCTACCAGAATATTTTTCACATCCCTATTGGCAGCAGGGTCGGGATAACTTGCAGCTTTGATGCACACGCAGTCATCCGAAGCACGAATAAAGGAATTACGCATGGTTACGTCTTCGCAGCCTACAATATCGATACCGTCACCCGTGCAAACTCGAGACATGATGTTTACATCCTCAATCTCCACATTCCGGCAAGCGCCAGGAACCAGGTGCCACGAACCACCGTCCACCATGGTGATGCCTTGAATCTTCACATCATCGCAAAACACCATTCGAATCATTGGTCTGCCGCCACCGTTTTCTTCTTTCGGATGCCATACACAACCATTCAGAATGCCGTTTCCTAAAATTCTCATGCCGTGGGCGAAAAAAGCATTCACACAACCACAGACAACACTACCCTCTTCCAAGAAAACCGTTTCTTCCGCTTTGACCTCTAACGTGCCAACATTGTAGACTTTCCCACTCTCAAAAAGATGATCCACTTTTTCGGGCTTCGGGACACGCTTTGTGCACAAGATAAAGAGCGGTGTCTTCAAATTGCCATCTAACTCCAAGGTGACCTTACTGGGCTTTTCCAGCTGGAAGCTCAACTCTCGGCCGGAAATCTGAGCCTGAACATTGGTCTTGGCCGGACGGAAAACCGCCTTTTGGAAATCTTTGGACACTTTTACCTGAAAACTTAGCGGAGAATCGTCGTCCACAACAGGAATTACGTAATCAAAACTATCCGTGTGGTAAACCGTCAGCTCCTTTCCGCCGCAAAGCACAGTGTACAAAGGAGATTTTTCCAGTTCCTCAACTTTATACAACGGCTCCGTAATTCTTGCAGGATTGGGATTGTAACGCACAGCCACTTTTACTCCTCCTTAAAATAATGGTTTTTCCTTTATGGAAGTGATTATAGAATATCATGTCTGAAGAATATTGAAAACAAACAATTTTTTCTTTTATTCCTACAAAATTAAGCTTTTGACAAATTTTATTGGTGAAAACATAAAGAATCAGCCCGTATTTATGCCGGAATTACATCATTCACGATGAGAAACTGTAAAAGCATCATGTGGCAGTCGGTATACAGGAGCTTCAGCATAAGTTTAGGCTACAATATCTTGCGCCGCAAACTCGGAGCCAACTGTACCGTTTTACCGATATAAAGAGCCGCTTACAACAAGGAGGTAATCGAGAAAATCCACTGCCTCCGCACCGCAGATATTTCATTCATATTATATCAATTTTTCAAACACTTGTCGAGTATATTTCATCTTATTTTCCAATTTCACTTCCCTGCCATACTCTATTAAAGCCTTTATAATATAGCAAACGGCCCATCTGCATCACTGAACACAGCCTTGTATTGTTTTCGGATATATTCATTTTCGATTATCCCACAAGATCGGCACCGATGTGATACCGGTGCTGCATTGTACGTTGAGCTTTTACACAATTATGCCGGTTTTTTAATATAGCAAGACCCCCGATCTGCATTGCTGCAAATCGGGGGTCTCTTTATTTCAGCGGTTTACGCCGCTTTTGTACGGTTCGGTACAGGCGGAAAATTCCTTGCGGAATTATTCCTCCTCAGAAGCCATGTGTGCGAACTTCTCGTACTTCTCTTCTGCGTACTTCTCAGCCTTCTCGAAGAGCTGCTCAGCTCTCTGCGGGAATGCACGGGTAAGGCTGTTGTAACGAACCTCGCCCATGATGAAGTCACGGTAAGAAGCAGACGGCTTCTTGCTGTCGAGCTGGAACGGGTTCTCACCGTTGTCAGCACGGCGCGGGTCGAAGCGGAAGGTATGCCAGTAGCCTGCTGCAACTGCCTTCTTCTCTTCGTTCATGGAAACGCCCATGCCGCCCTTGATGCCGTGGTTGATGCACGGTGCGTAAGCGATAACGATGGACGGGCCATGATAGCTCTCAGCCTCATGCATAGCCTTCAGGCACTGGTTCATGTCGGCGCCCATAGCGACCTGCGCAACATAAACATAGCCATAGCTCATCATGATGGAAGCCAGATCCTTCTTCTTCACAGACTTACCTGCAGCCGCGAACTGTGCAACAGAACCGACCGGAGTAGACTTGGAAGCCTGTCCGCCTGTGTTGGAGTAAACCTCGGTATCGAAGACCAGAATGTTGATATCTTCACCGGAAGCCAGAGCGTGGTCAACGCCACCGAAGCCGATGTCGTATGCCCAGCCGTCGCCGCCGAAGATCCACATGGACTTCTTAGCGAGATAATCCTTATCCTTCAGAATCTCGGCTGCCTTCTCGGAGGAGGAAGCCTCAAGAGCCGTGATGTAAGCCTCAGCTGCCGGACCGTTTTCAGCGCGGTCAGCCATGGTCTCAACCCACTTCTCAGCTGCTGCCTTCAGCTCTTCGCTTGCGCCTTCTTCTGCAACGAGCTCATTCGTGAGCTGCTCCAGACGGCCGCGAATTGCGTTCTGTGCAAGCGTCATGCCAAGGCCGAACTCAGCGTTGTCTTCAAACAGGGAGTTCTGCCATGCCGGGCCGTGACCCTGCTTGTTGACGGTGTACGGCGTTGCCGGTGCGGAACCGCCCCAGATGGAGGAGCAGCCGGTAGCATTTGCAATGTACATCTTGTCGCCGAACAGCTGGGTAACGAGCTTAGCGTACGGAGTTTCACCGCAGCCGCCGCATGCGCCGGAGAACTCGAGGAGCGGCTGCTTGAACTGGCTGCCCTTGACCGTGGTGTCCTTGAACTTAGCAAGAACTTCCGGCTTCGGATCCAGCTTAACGCCGTAATCGAATACTTCCTGACCCGGGCGCTCGTTGTCGATCGGGGACATTGCGAGAGCCTTGTTGCCCTTCATGCCCGGGCAAACCTGTACGCAAGAGCCGCAGCCCGTGCAGTCCAGGGTGGAAATCGTCATGACAAAGTTCATGCCCGGCATACCGGTCATGGCCTTGCTCTTCACAGCAGCCGGAGCCGCTGCGAGCTCTGCATCTGTCATCGGCACCGGACGGATAACCGCGTGCGGGCAGACCATAGAGCAGAAGTTGCACTGGATGCAGTTTTCCGGGATCCAGGTCGGAACGTCAACTGCAACGCCGCGCTTCTCGTAAGCAGCGGTGCCCTGCGGGGAGGTGCCGTCTGCATACTTTTCAAAGGTGGAAACCGGCAGATCCTTACCGTGGAAGGTGTTAACCGGGATAACCACGTTGTTTACATAGTCCACGAGCTCCGGACGGTCGCCGGTTGCAACGTGCTTCGTGGAATCGTCCACAGCGTCCTTCCAGGAAGCCGGAACATCAATCTTCACGTAGCCGTTAGCGCCGCGTTCAATAGCGTCATGGTTCATCTTAACGATGGCGTCACCCTTCTTGGAGTAGGACTTCGTAGCCGCATCCTTCATGTAGCGGATTGCGTCTTCCTCCGGGATGATCTTCGCGATGGAGAAGAATGCGGACTGGAGAACCGTGTTGATTCTGGTGCCAAGGCCGATCTCCTTGCCGATCTTGAAGCCGTCGATCGTGTAGAAGTTGATATCGTTATCAGCAATGTATTTCTTAACCTTGCCCGGGAGCTTCTCGTCAAGCTCTTCCGGCGTCCACTGGCAGTTCAGCAGGAAGCTGCCGCCCTTCTTCAGGTCTTCGACCATGTCATAGGTGCCAAGGTAAGCCGGGTTGTGACATGCAACAAAGTCAGCCTGGGAGATGTAATAGGTGGACTTGATCGGCGTATGACCGAAACGCAGGTGGGACATTGTCAGACCGCCGGACTTCTTGGAGTCGTAGTCAAAGTAACCCTGTGCGTACATATCGGTGTGGTCGCCGATGATCTTGATGGAGTTCTTGTTTGCGCCGACGGTACCGTCAGAACCGAGGCCCCAGAACTTGCAGGACTTTGTGCCTGCCGGTGCGGTATCCGGGTGCTCGTTTGCTTCGAGGGACAGGTGCGTAACATCGTCCACGATGCCGATGGTGAACTTCTTCTTCGCATCGTCGCCCTTTTCCATGTTGCGGTAAACAGCGATGATGTCAGCCGGCTTCGTATCCTTGGAGCCGAGGCCGTAACGACCGGTGAGAACCTTAGCACAGCCGAACTGCGTGCCGTTGATAGCAGCCAGAACGTCAAGGTACAGCGGCTCGCCGATGGAACCCGGCTCCTTCGTTCTGTCGAGCACGGAGATCGTCTTAACGGTTTCCGGAAGCACGTCAAGCAGGTACTTTGCAACGAACGGTCTGTAAAGGTGAACCTTAACAAGGCCAACCTTCTCGCCGGCTGCTACGAGGTAATCGATCACTTCTTCGATGGTCTCACAGACAGAGCCCATAGCGATGATGACCTTCTCCGCATCCGGAGCGCCATAGTAGTTGAAGGGCTTGTAATCGGTGCCGATCTTCTCGTTGACCTTGTTCATGTAATCGACAACGGTCTCCGGAATCGCATCGTAGTACTTGTTGCAAGCCTCACGAGCCTGGAAGAAGATATCGCCGTTCTGTGCCTGGCCGCGGAGAACCGGGTGCTCAGGATTCAGAGCGTGTCTTCTGAACTCGTTTACGGCATCCCAATCGAGCATCTCGCCGAGATCCTTGTAGTCCCATACTTCGATCTTCTGAATCTCATGAGAGGTACGGAAGCCGTCGAAGAAGTGCAGGAACGGAACCTTGCCGTGGATAGCGGAAAGGTGAGCCACAGCGCCGAGGTCCATAACTTCCTGCGGGCTGTTGGAGCACAGCATTGCATAACCGGTCTGGCGGCATGCATAGACGTCGGAATGGTCACCGAAGATGTTCAGAGCGTGGGTAGCAACGCAGCGAGCGGAAACGTGGATAACGCTCGGCAGCAGCTCGCCGGCCATCTTGTACATGTTCGGGATCATCAGGAGCAGGCCCTGAGAAGCCGTGTAGGTGGTGGTCAGAGCACCGGCGCCCAGCGAACCGTGAA
>OLQA01000837.1_pt1 | contig 29204 bp, 23 predicted proteins | sample 1673151 | NCBI WGS metagenome assembly OLQA01 (sample SAMEA3136760, study PRJEB25190) | human gut metagenome | biome: human gut; feature: human-associated habitat; material: faeces | place: Austria | collected 2013
TCTCCTCATTCATTTGGGGGTGCAAGTTAATCAATTCACTTCAGTTAGTTTTTTGTGGGTGGCTTTTCCCCCTGCACCTCAAAATAGGAATTAGCCGATTGTTTTTTCGCCACACAACCTGAGCTAGCTCCTCTGTAGTCTTTTCCTTTTTTGTACCTTTACGGATGAATTGAATATAGCCTGTGCCTTATGATGAAGCATATCGTATCTATCGAGCAGTGTGATGAGCAAGATATACTACGTATCCTGGATCGCGCTGCACTCTTTGAGGCCAATCCTAATCGCCATCTAATGGATGGGATGGTGGGTGCCACCTTATTTTTCGAACCATCGACACGTACCCGACTGAGCTTCGAGACGGCGGTCAATAGGTTGGGCGGACGAGTCATCGGCTTCTCCGACCCTAAGTCCAGCAGCTCGACAAAGGGCGAGTCGCTCAAGGACACCCTACTCATCGTCTCTAACTATGCCGACGTGATCATCATGCGGCACTACCTAGAGGGTGCTGCGCTCTATGCTACGGAGGTCTCGCCCGTGCCGATTGTCAACGCTGGTGATGGTGCCAATCAGCATCCCTCGCAGACGCTCCTCGATCTCTACACGATCCGCTCTACACAAGGATCGCTCGAGGATCTACACATCGTGATGGTGGGCGACCTGCGCTTCGGACGTACGATCCACTCGCTCATAGAGGGGATGCGCTTCTTCTCACCTCGCTTTACCTTTGTCGCACCCCCTGAGCTACGACTCCCCGAGGAGTACCGACAGTATTGCGATGAGCATCATCTACGCTATGAGGAGACTTCGCTCTTTACCCCTGAGGTGATCGCCGATGCCGATATACTCTATATGACTCGGGTGCAGCGAGAGCGCTTTACCGATATGGAGGAGTATGAGCGTGTCAAGGATGTCTACATACTTAATAAGGAGATGCTACAAGGCACTAAGGACAATCTGCGCATCCTCCATCCCCTACCCCGTGTCAATGAGATTGCGATCGATGTGGATAGCAGTCCTAAGGCGGAGTACTTTCGCCAGGCACAGAACGGACTCTACATACGTCAGTCGATACTCTGCGAGGTACTCGGTATAGAAGTTGATAAGTAACACACTACACACTATGAATGCTAAGTCTCAGAAAGCTCTAATCAAGCAGCAAGAGGGGATGATGGTCACAGCCATCTGCAATGGCACCGTGATAGATCATATTCCCCCTAGAAAGCTCTTTAAGATAGCCCACCTCTTACAGCTCGAAGATATGGAGGAGCCTATCACTATCGGCAACAACTTAGATAGTCGCTACCTAGGCAAGAAGGGAATCATCAAGATCTCTGGACGGATGCTCTCCGATGAGGAGGCAAGCCGTATAGCACTCCTCGCTCCTGATGTGCATGTCAATATAATTAAGGACTACGAGGTGGTGGAGAAGCGGACGCTACACCTGCCCGAAGAGATCATTGGCTTCGTCAAGTGCCCCAATGCTAAGTGCATTACGAACAATGAGCCCGTGTGTACGCACTTTCACCTCATAGATGCTGAGCACGAGGTGCTACGCTGTCACTACTGCGGGCGCAAAGTATCGGAGGAGCGTATCGAGCTACTCTAATCAACGAACTCACTAACAAAGAAACACTTAATACTATGACAAATCAATCTACAGCCACCAAGTCACGTCGTGGTCTCACGACGACAATTATCATCGTGGCGGTCGTACTGCTCCTTGTCTTCTGGGGCGTGGGTCAGTACAACTCGCTCGTGGTGCTAGACGAGCAGGTCAACACCTCGTGGAGCCAAGTGGAGAACCAATACCAGCGCCGTGCCGACCTCATCCCCAATCTTGTGGAGACGGTCAAGGGCTATGCCTCTCATGAGCGTGAGACCCTCGAGGGTGTGATCAACGCCCGCGCTAAGGCATCACAGCCGATCGTCCCGTCTGGCAAGGGGATGACTCAGGAGCAACTCAATCAATTCCAGCAAGCTCAGGGAGACCTAACCAGTGCGCTTAGCAAACTGATGGTTGTCGTGGAGCGTTACCCCGAGCTCAAAGCAGACGAAAACTTCCGTCAGCTACAGGCTCAGCTAGAGGGTACGGAAAACCGTATCACGACGGCCCGCATGGACTTTAACAATCAGGCACAGCTGTACAATACGAAGATACGTCGCTTCCCGACGAATGTCTGCGCCGGTATATTTGGCTTCCGCCAGCGTCCTTACTTTCAGGCAGAGGCTGGTGCAGAGCAAGCTCCTCAAGTAAAGTTTTAGTTGTTAGAGGTAGAGGGATAGGACTTCACTAGAGCCTCTAGTGGCACTAGTGAGCCTAGCCCTCATTTCTCTCTAACCTCTAATCTCTAACCTCTAGACTCCCCCATGAAGCGCACCTTACTCTTACTCGGACTACTGCTATCCTTTTGGGCACTACCTGCTCAGAAGGCTGTCTCGTGGGAGGATATCCCAAACGTACAGCTACAGGACAGCACGCAGTTTGTCTCCGACGTAGCGCACATCATCGAGCCCGAGGCGCGACAACGAATCAACGAAGCGATCCTAAGCATGCGCCAGACGCATGGCGTGGAGGGAGTCGTCATCACCCTACCCTCCATCGGTCAGAGTGGCTCTATCGAGGATCTCGCACGAGAGATACTTCGTGGCTGGGGCGTGGGCTCTAAGATAGACAATAGTGGCTTTGTCATGCTCATCTCGCTAGATAGTCGTCAGATACGCATCGAGACGGGCTACGGACTAGAGGGCGTGCTACCAGATGCCCTCTGTAGTCAGATCATTGCTCATCGTATGGCACCACACTTCAAGCGTGGAGACTACAGTACAGGTATCCTCGCTGGCATACAGGCGATACAAGAGACGATCACGGCAAACTACGAGGGAGCGACGCGCACCGATGGTGCTGAGGAGGAGCTAGAGGCACGGAGTGTGTTCAACGGATTGATGGTCCTCTTGGTGCTGATCCTCTGTGTCGTCATGATAGCCTCTTACAAAGACGAGCAGACAGCTCCGGAGCAGCGCATCAAGCGACTCAACAGGCAGATCCTAGGCTTCCTATTCATAGCTTTGATCTTAATGATCGGTGGGAGCTTCCTCTTGATAGCGGGAGCCATCGTCGTACTCCTTGCTCTCTACGCGATCTTGCGCCATCGGCTCTCTCGAGAGGCACTCATCTGTCGCACATGCCATCAGAGCAAGCTACAGACTCTCTCAGACACGGCTAAGCTATCACTACTCACGCCTGCACAACAGCTGGAGGAGCGACTCGGCAGTGTGCACTACCTCGTCAAGCAGTGTGATAATTGTGGTGCCGTAGAGCGTTATGGCGAGGTAGCTGGTAACTCACGCTACAAGCGTTGTCCGCACTGCGGGACCTATGCGCTGCAACACACTGGTACGCGCCGACTGCGCTCTACTGATCGGCATATCGCCTACATCCATCGTCAGGAGTATCACTGTCTCTACTGCGATCAAGACCATCACACAGACGAAACGGTCTACAAAGAGAGCAACTCTGCTCTAGGCGGAGCTATACTCGGCGGTATCATCGGTAGCTCCCTCGGACGAGGCGGTGGTGGTTTCGGCGGAGGAGGCTTCGGTGGCGGAGGCTTCGGTGGCGGTTCAGGCGGTGGTGGCGGTGCCACTGGAGGCTGGTAAACGTGTACTACACCTTATATCTTAGGCATTATGTCAATACTACTCTACTTCTTACTGCTCATCTTAGGCTTAGTCATGATCACTGCTGGGGCCAACTTCCTCACCAATGGGTCTGTGACGATTGCTGAGCGACTAGGTGTGTCTCAACTAGTGATCGGTCTCACGATCGTAGGCTTTGGCACCTCAGCCCCGGAGTTAGTCGTGAGCATCACCTCGGCGCTAGCCAACAAGCCAGACATAGCCATCGCCAACGTGGTAGGAAGTAACATCGCCAACATCCTCCTCATCCTAGGCGTCAGTGCTATCATCTACCCGATCCGTGTGACGCACGACGCTATGAAGCGAGACATCCCGATCGCCATGCTGGTCACAGCCATCTGTCTAGTTATGGCGAGCGATAATCTCCTCACGGGAGGCTTCTCGGGCAACATCATCGATCGTGGCGACGGCATCGTGCTCCTCTGCTTCCTCATCTTCTACCTTTATCTAGCCTTCATGTCTGCGGCCAAGGAAAAAGCTACCGAGCCAGATCTCTCATCACTAGAAGATGACGCAGACAAGTCTAAGGCAAAGCATGCAACCAGGACACTGCTAATCTCTATCGCTAAGGTCATCGGCGGACTCGCTCTGCTGATCTTCGGTGGACGTCTATTCGTAGACAATGCCTCTAGTATAGCACGCTCGTGGGGTGTGAGCGAAGCAATCATCGGACTCACCATCGTCGCTATCGGCACCTCACTGCCAGAGCTAGCTACCTCGGTCGTGGCAGCCGTCAAGCGTCAACCCGACTTAGCCATCGGCAACGTAGTGGGAAGCAGCATCTTCAACATCCTCTTCATCCTCGGTGCCTCTGCCACGATCACACCTCTAGTACCAGCCGGCATACAGCTCTTGGATTATCTAATGATGCTGGTGGCTGTCTTCCTCCTCTTCATCTTCAGCAACGTACTCGGACGAGCTATGATCAGCCGCAAGGAGGGCATTGCACTGCTCGCCGTCTACGTAGCCTATATGACCTACCTGATCCTCCAGTCGCTAGGCACCGGCAGCTAGCCACTCAGCCTCCCCCCTCCCTACAAGGTCTCTTCGACTTAGTCGCCCACTCCTCCTCCCCACAAGGTCTCTTCGACTTACACCCTAAGGGGCAGCCCCCCACGCCCCTACGACTTGTCACGTTCCTACACAAGCGAGAGCACAATCTGTTAACTTTCCAAAAACTTTCCAGCGTTGGAAAAACTTCCAACGCTGGAAACTTTATTTTCCTCCCTTGGAAATTCTATTTTCCTCCCTTGGAAACTTTCTGTTCCTACGTAGGAACCGAAAAGTTCCTTCCTTGGAACCGAAAAGTTCCTCCGTTGGAACTAAAAAGTTCCAAGAGGGGAACTATTTTTGGAACTCGTATATACAAAGAGATCAGCACGATACAAAGAGATCGGACGACTACTTTGCTCCATATCGTCCCACAAGCAAGGATGAGCGAAAGGGTATGTCTATAACTCATCACGCAAGAGATGTGCGAAATTGAGGGCGGAGGAGCGATCAGTGCTAATCGCTTCATTTTGTATCTTTGCACTTGTGGAGGTCATCGCTCTAGAGTGAGGGCCTCCCAGTGACGTATCATGGATATGGCAGTAGATCGGCTTGTCGCTGTCGCTAGTGGATGAGAGCCTCGGCTCTGCATCTCGTGCGAGAGAGGAAAGTCCGGGCAACGCAGAGTACCATACTCCCTAACAGAGAGCTATCCGCGAGGGTAGGTGACGTGTAGAAGAGAATGACCGCCCAGAGGTGCCTACGGCACGCTGGGTAAGGGTGAGAAGGTGAGGTAAGAGCTCACCAGCAGTGTGGGTGACCCACTGGCTGTACACACTATGGGTTGCAAGATCAAGTATACCGACGCTATGAGGGCTACTCGTCCTAGTCGGAGGGTAGATTGCTAGAGGCACTCGACAACGGGTGTCGTAGATAAATGACAAGCACCACTCCTCGTGAGTGGCACAGAACCCGGCTTATAGACCTACTGTCCTCTCCGTGATTCGCTTCGCCAGCGCCGGGCGAGGTGATGCCCAGCAAAGCACACCTCCCTGTCGTACCATATATAATATAGTATCACTAACTTCATGCCACAACATACCAACTCTATACGACATAAGCGTTCCAGCTCTAAGCAAGCTACAACTGTAGAGCACGCCGCTCGCAAGCCCTCCACCTGGGTGCGCAAGCTCAAGGTGGGAGCCTACAAGGTGGTTCGCTTCCTCACGAGCGACATGTGGCATATACAGCCAGATGAAGTGAGAGGCTTCAGACGGTTATACATCAATACGCTCAAGGCTCTCTATATGGCCATCAAGGGCTATGTGGACCAACGATTGAGTCGCCATGCCTCGGCGCTGACCTACAGGACGTTTCTTTCTATCGTGCCGATGCTGGCACTTCTTGTAGCTTTTGCCAAGGGGTTTGGCTTTCAAGACACCATCTATGACTTTCTGATGACCTATATGCCTGGGCATCAGAACGAGCTGGACACGATGATGGGCTTTGTGGAGAACTATCTAGGGCAGGTACAGGGAGGACTCTTCTTAGGGGTCGGCTTGGTACTGTTTCTCTACACGATCTTCCTCCTCTTGAACACGATCGAGCAGACCTTCAACGTGATCTGGGGGGTGCCTCGTGGGCGCTCCATAGGACGTAAGCTGACGGACTACATCACGATGGTCGTGCTACTGCCTATCCTGATGACGCTCTCGTCGGGACTGACCGTGATGATGGCGACGATAAAGAATACGTGGTTCAACGACTACATACTCTTCACGCCTCTGTGGGAGTTTATGCTCAAGTTGCTACCATACGTCATCCTGATCTTTATGTTTGCGGGTATATTCATGGCACTCCCTAATACCCGAGTCAAGTTCCTCCCAGCACTCATCGCTGGGGCCATAGCTGGTAGTGCCTTCCAAATCCTGCAGGCGCTCTACGTCAGCGGTATCCTATGGATCTCTAAGTACAATGCTATCTATGGTGGATTTGCCGCTATACCGCTCTTGCTCTTATGGCTGCAGGTGGTTTGGTCCATCACGCTCTTTAGTGCTAAGCTATGCTTCTCCATACAGAATGTGGTGAACTTTACCTACGCCAAGGACGCAACCAATGTCTCTCCTCGCTACTCCGACTTCCTGACGGTTTTGGTGATGGCTCACATCGTGCAGCGCTTCCTCGATCACACGGAGCCTGAGCCACATGATATACCTTCGCTCTCAGAGGCCTGTCACCTACCGATCAATCAGACCAGTGAGATCATCGCTAAGCTACTCGAGGAGGATCTGATCATCGAGGTAGTCTATAGCTCTCGCGACAAGGAGCTGCACTACAACCTAGCCGTCGACCCCGACTTGCTGACCGTGGGGTATCTCTTAGATCGCTTGGATCGCTCAGGACATCGTAACCACATGCTCACGCAACAGCAGTTTGCCGAGGAGTGGGAGCTAGTGGTCGCTTCACGTCGTGCCTTTACGGAGCCACCACTGACGACGCTACTCGCAGACCTACCTCTGGGCAGAAAACAATCAACCACCTAAATGGCCCTGATATGACACTCAATACTTCCGATCTGAAAGCTCAGGGAGAGCGTCTCATAGAGCGTAGCTCTGCCCTCATATCCACTTCGCTCGATAAGCTGGTAGAGCGTGTCCGCACATGGACCCACGGCAGTAGACCCACCTTCGGTCTAGCTCTCTGTGGTGGTAGTGCTCGTGGGCTGGCCTATATAGGTGTCTTTCGCTTTCTAGAGGAGCATCACGTACGGCCTGACATCATCGCTGGGACTAGCGTAGGTTCGCTCATGGGTGCTCTCTATGCAGACGGCTACAGTAGTGAGGAGATATATGACTTGTCGTCACACTTTGGCTTCATGAATATGACCTCGCTGACTACTCCGAGACTCTCTCTGCTCAAGACCAATAAGTACCGACAATTCCTCAAGGAGACTCTACGACACGAGCGCATTGAGGATCTACCGATCCCTATGCACATCATCGCAACCAATCTCAATAGAGCCGAGGCGCGTGACTTTACAGAGGGAGATCTGGCCTCTGCCGTGGTGGCCTCCTGCTCGATACCGCTCCTCTTCGAGCCAGTTGTCATCGACGGCGAGCAGTATGTCGATGGTGGGGTCTTTATGAATCTCCCCGCACGTCCTATCCGTGAGTCGTGTGACTTCCTCCTCGGGATCAACCTCAGCCCGGAGGTGGACAATACGCCTACGAAAAACATGCTTCGTCTCTCGGATCGTCTCATTCGCATTATGATGCGTGCCAACGTAACTATCGACCTAGAGCTATGCGATGTCGTGCTTCAGTCGCCCCTACTCTCGCACTTTGGAGCCTACGATGTCTCTCCCGTAGACATCATCTCAGACATTGGCTACCAGCTCATCAGCAAGGCTTACGAAGAGGAGGAGCAGTTTAGAGAGATCATTGATCTACTCTCACAGCAGGGCAAAGCGTAGGCTATGCGCACCATCATCTACTCTACACTAGTACGTCTATGGGGTAATAAGAAGGCTCACGATCAGCTGACTCCTCATGGCACTCTAGAGCAAAACGGCACGGGCACGCTCGAAGACTTTGACGACACAGCACTTGACTACCTCGCTTCGCTAGGAGTCTCTCACTTGTGGCCGATAGGGGTCATACGTCACGCCACCCAGACACCTTTGCATAGCTGGACAGACTGTACTGACCAGCACCCCGACATTGTCAAGGGGCAGGCAGGCTCGCCCTACGCTATCACCGACTACTACGACGTACACCCGACCATCGTGCGAGAGCCGATGGGGCGACGAGAGACGTTTCGCTCTTTTGTAGAGCGCTGCCATCGTCATGGGCTGAAGGTGATCATAGACTTTGTCCCTAACCATGTGTCACGACAGTATGACGGTACTCACACGCCCCAAGGGGCTACACCGCTAGGGACTAAGGATGATAGGAGCAAAGCGTTTGATCCGAATAACAACTTCTACTACCTACCCGGCTCTTCGCTTCAGCTACCCAATCGCTCCTCTAGTTATCACGAGGAGCCAGCGCGTGTCACGGGCAATGACTGCTGGTCTGCCACTCCCTCAGCCAACGACTGGTACGAGACGGTCAAGCTGAACTATGGTGTGGACTATCGCCCCGATGGCTCTCGGATCTCACACTTTGACCCGACGCCTGCCACGTGGCTACAGATGCGAGACATACTCTGCTACTGGGCTGCCGAGGGGGTAGACGGCTTTCGCTGTGATATGGTCGAGATGGTGCCGGTAGAGTTTTGGCACTGGGTCATACCGCAGGTGCAGGAGCAGTATCCCGTCACCTTTATCGCAGAGATCTACCAGATAGACAACTACCACAAGTACTTAGAGGAGGGAGCCTTCGACCTACTCTATGACAAGAGCGGACTCTATGACACGCTCTACCAAGTGATCACTCAGGAGCGCTCGGTCTCTGCTATCGCGGAGCAACTCATCTATAATAATAAGGAGTACGCTCCCGACGAGCTGCTCTACTTCCTAGAGAACCACGACGAGGTGCGTCTTGCCTCGCCTTACTTTGCCGACACGGCTCAGCGAGGACTCACCGCCATGACGTTGCTTGCTCTCGCTACCCCTAGCCCCCTACTCCTCTACGCTGGTCAGGAGTATGGAGAGAGAGGCGTTGATGCCGAGGGGTATAGCGGTTATGACGGACGAACCACGATCTTTGACTACTGGAGCATCCCCGCTCTGGGTCAGCGTGACCCTGCCGACCCGATCTATCAAAGCTACCATCGCCTCATGCAGTGGGCACAGCATCCAGTCATCCTGAGAGGAGCTTTTCACTCGATACAGGAGCAGGCTCGTCAGTGGGGAGGGTTCAATGCTGAGCGCACCTACGGGTACCTACGACTACTAGACCCCGCAGAGCAACACCCTGGCGACACAGTCGGCATCGCCGTCCTAAGCAATTTTACGGCTGACCGGCAGCGTTACCCGCTCTTCCTCCCAGTCTCGGAGGAGCGTGGAGACTTGCAGCAGCTGATGCGTGTGACGACACACACCTATCTAGAAGCTCCCCACGAGCAACTCTACGCCTTCCAGCCATGGGCACCGCTAATCGTCGAACTTTCCCCTTACAGTGTACAGATAGTCGAGCTAGGAAACGAAAATTCCAGTAGAATTAGTGGTTAGGTGGTGAAAAAGTCGTACCTTTGGCAATACCTACCTCTAGGTAACCTATCGAGACCATTCTTGATTAGCATATATCATATCACACAACGCTATGAATCGTATAGTCAGTAAGACTTTTCTCTCCGAAAAAGTAGCCAAGCTGGTTGTCGAGGCACCCCTGATTGCCAAGTCACGCCGTGCTGGACACTTTGTCATCGTACGTGTCACCGACCATAGTGAGCGCGTACCCTACACTATTGCCGATGCTGATATAGATGCCGGCACGATCACGCTGATCGTTCAGGCAGTCGGCGAGTCCTCTCAGCGACTGGTCGCTCTGAACGCTGGAGACATGATCCACGACATCGTGGGCCCACTAGGACAAGCCACACATATTGAGAACTTTGGCACCGTAGTCTGTGCTGGTGGTGGTGTCGGTATGGCACCGCTCTACCCTATCGCTCGGGCACTCAAAGCGGCTGGCAATAAGGTGATCGTCGTCGCTGCGGCACGTACTAAGGAACTCATCATACTGGAGAAGGAGTTCAGAGAGTTTGCTGATGAGGTCATCATCATGACCGACGATGGCTCCTATGGCACGAAGGGTCTCGTGACCGATGGTGTCGAGTCTGTCATCAAGCGTGAGAAGGTAGACCTCTGCGTGACCATTGGTCCCGCCATCATGATGAAGTTTGTCGCTCTGCTTACTAAGAAGTACAACATCCCTACCACCGCCTCACTCAATACGATCATGGTCGACGGCACGGGCATGTGCGGTGCTTGTCGTATTACCGTCGGAGGCAAGACACGCTTCGTATGCGTCGATGGGCCTGAGTTTGACGCTCACCAGGTAGACTTTGACGAGCTACTGATGCGTCTAAATACCTATAAGAAGTAATCGTATCACACTGAGCTAACCACATATTACAATGTCAGAACAAAAGGATCTGATCACTGCTCGTCGCAACGAACCTTGGCGCGAGGAGCTTCGCAAGGCACATACCGGCAAGGAGCGCATGGCTATACCTCGAGTCAAGATGACTGAGGTAGATCCACACGAGCGTGCTCACAGTCTAACGAAAGAGGTCAACTGTGGTCTCACCGAGGCTGAGGCTCGTCAGGAGGCTATTCGTTGTCTCGACTGTGCCAACCCCTCTTGTATGGAGGGTTGCCCCGTATCAATCAACATACCCTCATTTATTAAGAATGTAGAGCGTGGAGACTTTGCAGCAGCTGCGCACATCATCCGTGAGAGTAGTTCGCTGCCCGCTGTGTGCGGTCGTGTATGCCCTCAGGAGAAGCAGTGTGAGAAGCACTGTATCTACACGGAGAAGATGAAGCGCGACGCCGTTGCCATCGGTTATCTAGAGCGCTTTGTAGCAGACTATGAGCGAGAGAATGGGCTGTACGAGCTACCCGAGATGGCTCCCGCCAATGGAAAGAAAATTGCCGTCATCGGTAGTGGTCCTGCCGGACTCTCCTTCGCTGGCGATATGGCGCGCTGGGGTTACGATGTGACCGTCTTTGAGGCTCTGCACGAGGTCGGTGGCGTGCTGAAGTATGGTATCCCCGAGTTCCGCCTCCCGCTACGCGTCGTCAATGCCGAGCTCAAGATCTTAGAGCAGATGGGCGTACACTTTGAGACCAATGTCGTCATAGGTCGTACGCTCTCTTACGAGCAGCTACAGGAGATGGGCTTCGTAGGCATCTTCGTGGGTAGTGGTGCTGGCTTGCCCAACTTTATGAATATCCCTGGCGAAAACCTCGCCGGCGTCATGAGCTCTAACGAGTACCTCACCCGTGTCAACCTGATGGGCGCTGGTACCGAGGGTGCTGAGACACCTATCTATAAGGGAGACGTGGTCGCTGTCATCGGTGGTGGTAACACCGCTATGGACTCAGTCCGTACGGCACTCCGCCTTGGTGCTAAGCGTGCTATGATCGTCTATCGTCGTAGCGAGGAGGAGATGCCCGCACGTCATGAGGAGATCCTGCATGCTAAGGCTGAGGGCGTCGAGTTCCTCACCCTACATAACCCTATCGAGTACGAGGGCAACGAAAAGGGCAAAGTGTGCCGTATGAAGCTGCAGCGCATGGAGCTAGGCGACCCCACACCTGATGGTCGTCGCAAGCCGGTCCCCATACCCGGAGCTATCGATGAGGTAGATGTAGATGTCGTCGTCGTGAGCATCGGTGTCTCGCCGAACCCACTCATACCTCGCTCCTTCCAGGGTCTGGAAGTTTCGCCCAAGGGGACTGTCATCGTCAACGAGCAGAACCAGAGCTCTATCAAAGAGGTCTACGCTGGTGGCGATATCGTCCGTGGTGGTGCCACAGTCATCCTTGCTATGGGTGACGGACGCAAGGCTGCTGCCAATATGCACGCAGCTCTAAGCCAGCAGTAACTCAGCACAGCCAGTAGCTCTGCCTATGCTGGCGCGCATCATCCTACCCCTAGCCCTCGAGGAGGAGTACACTTATCGTGTACCCGAGGCGCTGTGTGAAGAGGCGAGGGTCGGTATGCGTGCGCTAGTGCAGTTTGGCAGTAAGCGCTACTATTACGCTATCATATCTCAGCTGATCGAGGAGTCGGACAGACCTCTCGGTCAGCTGAAGTCTATTATAGCCCTACCCGATCGTGAGGCGATCGTGACCTCTAGGGAGATAGAGCTCTGGCGCTGGGGAGCCACTTATTACATCTGTTCGCTAGGAGCTTGGCTCACCGCAGCTATACCGAGTAGCTACCTACCCTCCAGTGAGACGCAGGTGGCGTGGCGAGAGCCTGACGAAACGGCCGAGGGCGATCAAGCGACCGACTACAAAGCGACTGAACTATCGGAAGAGATACGCTGTGAGCTGCTCTCCATGCGAGGGCATCAGGCGAAGGTGAGCAAGCTGGCGAAGATCCTTGGCGACCGCATCTATCCCGAGATAGATCGACTCTTGCACGCTGGTGTACTCATCGGTAGTGAGTCTATACCACGTTACAGCCGCTCTGTGCAGGTCGGCTCGCCAGCCGTGCAGTTTGTCGAGGAGCTATGCTCCGAGGAGGCACTCAGCGAACTTGTCGAGAGCCTCTCCCGCGCCAAGGCACAGAGAGCTATGGTAGAGCAGCTGATAGACCTCCTCTACCAGCATGAGCTACCACTCGACACGCCTCTACTCCGAGAGACACTCGTCGGGAGAGACACCAATCGGCAGGCCACACTCCGTACGCTCATCAAGCGAGGCGTACTACGAGAGACGGCAACACTCGCCGATCCGCTCATACGCCCCACAGCACAGCGCACCGCCTCAGCAGCTGGAGAGCAGCGACAGAGTCAGCTCTTCGAGAGTCTCATCGGCGAAACGACCAAACCCGTACTCTACCAAGCGGCAAGCAATGAAGAGCAAATAGAACTGGTCGTCTCGATGGTCGAGCAGATGCTCCTGCGCAACCCTGCAGCACAGGTAACTATCTATGTGCCACAGCTCTTCCTCTTTGACCAAAGCCTACTCTACAGTGCCCTGCAGCAGCTAGCTAGAGGCAGCGGAGAGAGACGACGGGCGACGCCCTTTGACCTCGTCCTCTACAGCTCCTCCACGACAGACGCCGAGCGGATGGCGCTACGTGCTAGACTCCTCGGGCTGACACACCGAGAGCGTGGACTCATCGTCCTCACCTCTCGTATGGGCTGTCTTCTACCGCTCTCACGCTGTGATCTCGTCATCGTCACCGACGAGGAGAGCAGTCGCTACAAGCAGTCCGAGCCTGCCCCACGCTATCATGCGCGTGACCTGACTGTCGTCACTTGCAAGAGCAGCCAGACACCTCTCCTACTGACTACCGTCGCCCCCTCTGCCGAGGCACTATACAACGTAGAGCGGGGATACTACCGCTCACTCAATGACCTCAGTGCACCGAACACCCCAAGAGCACCACGCCCCTTCGAGCTGATCGACCTATCCCTTCAGCGCAAGCAAGGCAAGCTCCCATGGGGACAAATGCTCTCCATCGAGCTACGCAAAGCACTCCTCGAGCAGTGCCAAGCAGGACGCAAAAGCATCCTCCTACTCAATCGTCGGGGCTACGCTCCGCACCTTGTCTGTAGACATTGTCAGAAGACGCTCCAGTGTCCCAACTGCGATGTAGGACTGGTCTACCACAAGTCCACACAGAGCGTCAGCTGTAGCTACTGCGGCTTCACAGCGTCTGCTCCTCGCATCTGTCCCCATTGTCATCAGAGTGATCAGGTTCCTCTAGACAAAACAGAAGTTGCAATAGACAACAGCCGGGGAGCCTTTAGCATACAGGGCTACGGTGTAGAGCGTATCGCCGAGGAGCTCACGCTCTTCATCCCGACAGAGGTTCACATCCTAGAGCTCAGTGCCTCGCAATACTATAATAAGGAGGCGCAGCAACGGATGCGTCAGCTGATACGTAGCGATGAACCCGCCATACTGGTCGGCACCTCAAGTCTTATCTACCTAGATGCCATCCGCAATGTGGGGCTCATTGGCTTGGCAAATCTAGACCAGCTGATCGTGGGCGATGACTTCAGAGCCAACGAGCGGGCCTATGCCGCACTCAGTCGCTTCGGGAGCAACTACCCCTCAGCGCAACTCTACATTCAGAGCTACCAGACCGACACACCCCTCCTCGAGAGCCTGCAGGGCGGTGACACGGCAGAGCCTTATGGTATAGGCGAGCTGGCAGAGCGTGAGTACCTCCGCTTCCCCCCCTATGTGCGCCTCATCTACGTTTACATACGAGGAGCCTCCGAGGGAGATGTCTGCTACACCGCAGCTGCGCTAGCACGTGCGATGCAGGCGGATCCGTTTCAGCCACTCTGGCAGGCTTCTGAACCCAATGCGCCCTACGTCTCTTGGGTGCGTATGCGCCATATTCGCTATATTTGCATGAAAATTCGTCCCTCTAGCCCTTGGCGGGAGGTGCGAAGGCAGATTTCTCATATTATCTCCACGATACAGAAGAGTGCTATCCAAGCTCGGAGGGTGCAGATCTACTGCGATGTAGATCCACTCTAGCACCATAAAGAGCTAGACGCTCAGCCTATTGTGTGGGGATGTGAGCTTTTTAGATTATACTCATTCGAGTCCTATATAAGTAGTATCCATGCATTACTATCGCTTTACCTTCTTATTATCACTCATCGCCCTTATCGGGTCATACCCCTTAGCAGCACAGGCAGATCACTCGGCGAGCCTCCAGAGCGAGGCTGACAGCGTCACGGCGCCCGTCGAGCTCACGACCCTCAAGGTGCAGTACCTCCTCAATCGCTCCAACCCCGTGGCACCACTACCCAAAGAGGTACTCCCCACCACCCTACTGCTGCAAGCTCCCCTCTCGTCAGCCGTGAGCGTCATCTCTACTGACCAAGCTCCCGAGCTATCTCTAGACTTACCCATCAGCTTAGTAAGCAAAAGCAGCCCAATTGCCACAGCACTGCAAAACGAAGAGCTACAGCTCCCCCTCTTACAGCAATACTACGAGCGTAGCTTGCAAAGCGTCAACCAGCTCAAGCTTGCCACCCCCACACTCATCACACGTCGAGAGGGCGATCTACTGGCACACCGCATAGATATAAGCACCGTCGGGAGCTCGAAGCCTATCGTCGATGCGACCATTGATGCCCCCTTTGCAGGCGTTAATGCGTCAGACCAGCTTCACGGGGTAACGCTCGGCAGGAAGTACTGGTTCCCAGGACTAGAGAGCAACATACAGTTTAGCCAGACCTACATCTCGCCTAACTGGCACAAGGGTGGTAACAGCGCCCTCGCACTCCATAGCAAGCAGCTCCTCCGTCTGAGCTACGAAAAGGACAAGGTCAACTGGCTCAACGAGCTAGAGTGGCGTCTCGGACTCAACGCTGAGATACGTGACTCTCTCCAGGGGTACAACGTCTCTGACGACCTCCTCCGCCTACGTAGCAACTTAGGTATCAAGGCCTTCAAGGGGTGGTACTACTCACTAGATGTAGAGGCTCGCACGCAAGCCTTCGAGCAGCGGTCTGAAGATAAGACCGTGGTCTACTCTGCCTTTGCTTCACCACTCACACTCACCGCGGGTCTCGGTATGAAGTGGGTCGTAGACAACAAGTCCAAGACCTACTACGGGCGCCGCTTCCGACTAGACCTCAATATCGCTCCCCTAGCCTATGACTTCAAGTGGTCTGCGCGCAAGGATATAGACATGACCCGACATGGCTTTGAGGAGGGCAAAAACATCTACAGCGCCATCGGATCTATGCTTCGCGCCAATATGATCTGGAACTTCACCGACACCTTCGCATGGGAGTCGCGACTCTACTACAATACCAGCTACAAGCGTATCGAGACGGAGTTTGAGAACTCTCTCGTCTTTGCCTTCAGTCGCTACATCTCCACCCGTATCAACGTCCTGCTACGCTACGATGATGCCGTACCGCTCACCCCTGAGAATAAATCTCGTCTACAGATCTACGAGATGCTGACCATCGGCTTCGACCTCAAGATTTAACCAGCTGACCTCATGCAGTTTACCATAGACCATACCTGTCCCCATAGCGACGCACGCACTGGAGTCATCAAGACCGCCCACGGAGATATACAGACCCCCGTCTTCATGCCTGTGGGCACTGCGGGAGCCATCAAGGCGGTCACGATGGAGCAGATGGAGCAGGAGACCGATGCGCGGATCATCCTCGGCAATACCTACCACCTCTACCTACGTCCCGGCATAGAGATACTCAAAGAGGTAGGCGGCCTGCACCGCTTCGGCACTTGGAGCAAGCCCATCCTGACCGATAGTGGAGGCTACCAAGTCTTCTCGCTAGCAGCCATGCGACGCATCACGCCCGAAGGCGTCACCTTCGCCTCGCACATCGACGGCTCCAAGCACCTCTTCACCCCCGAGCGGGTTATGGAGATAGAGCGTGCCATAGGGGCAGACATTATGATGGCCTTCGACGAGTGCTGCCCAGGAGATGCCAGCTATGCCTATGCCAAGCAGTCGCTAGACACTACCGAGCAGTGGCTCGACCGCTGCATCAAGCACCTCGAGCATACGCCGCCTCTCTATGGCTACGAGCAGGCTCTCTTCCCCATTGTGCAGGGATGTGTCTACCCCGACCTAAGACGTCGAGCGGCCGAGCATATAGCTTCGCTAGGCGCCCCCGGCAATGCCATCGGCGGACTAGCTGTCGGCGAGCCTACCGACAAGATGTACGAGATGATCGAGCTGACCAATAGCATCCTCCCCAAGGATAAGCCACGCTACCTCATGGGCGTCGGTACACCAGCCAACATACTAGAGGGCATCGCACGTGGAGTCGACATGTTTGACTGCATCATGCCCACACGCAACGCCCGCAATGGACAGCTCTTCACCTGGCAAGGCACCATCAACATACGCAATGCCAAGTGGCGCACCTGTCACGAGCCGATAGACCCCGAGGGCACCGCATCGACCGACCACCGCTACACCCGCGCCTACCTCTACCACCTCTTTAAGGCGCAGGAGATCACGGGGCTCACACTGGCTAGTATCCACAACATCGCCTTCTACCTCGACTTGGTCAACCAAGCGCACGACCACATCGTGGCAGGCGACTACACCGACTGGATGCGCAGCGTGCTGCCCGCCCTCACCCGCCGGCTCTAGCCTGTGCGTACAGTCAATGATCACTTACGCAATATCTTTCTCTCGGGGGAATTGTCCGAAGAGGGAACTATCCGGAAATCCCGAATAGTTCAGCAAGAAGAGACTGTTGCAAAAGTCAACAGTCTCACAATCTTGCAAGCAAGATTGTCTAGACTTTGCAGAAAGGATGAAGCGCAAGGCGCTGAGGGTGAGGTCTGAAGGGAGCATACCTACGTATGTGACCGAAGCCGAATCCCGAAAGCAACACAGCGATTCGCCTTTATGCAACAGTCTCAAGTAGCGATTGCCTCCGAGACTATAGTGCAAAGCGAATGCTTCCCCCCACCCCCTCATTTTGCTGTTTCAACTAACTATCAGTGCATCAGATTGAAACTTTTGTGCCACCTAGGTGAAACTAAAGTTTCATACGGAAGAAACTGGAGTTTTATACGAGGAAACTGGAGTTTGCCGAGGAGGAGGAGGCTCACAGGCTATAGGCAAGGACAAAAAAAAGAGGAAGCCGCTGTGTGAGTAGTCAGCAACCTCCTGCGATGAGACTTTTGCAACAGTCTCGCGATGATGTCGTACCGTGTAGCAAGCCACACGGCACGAGTTGTCTTGTGCTAATGCGATGATTTAGTCTTAAGCCGTCAAGATGTTTTTCTGATCCCTATACTTAGAGGGAGAGATGTCGCAGACGCTCTTGAATGAGCGAGAGAAGTTGGAGTAAGTATCGAAGCCACTCTGGATGGCGACATCTGTGAGACTCATCTCCGCGTCTGCATCCATCAGCTCACACGCCTTACGTATCTTGAGCCGTAGGATATAAGCCGAGGGAGCGTAGCCGGTGAGAGCCTTCAGCTTGCGATATAGCTGGCGACTACTCATGTAGAATGTAGCTGCAATCTCCTCGACGTTAGGAGTCTTATTTTGGCTGATCTGCTGATCTACTAGCGCAGACAGCTTCGTCAAGAAGGTAATGTCGGCCTCCTCGAGTTTATTTGTCTCAGGCTCGTCCGGCTCTTGTCCCTTGATGACTATCTGGGCAAACTTCTGGCGTAACGTCTTGCGACTATCGAGGAGCCGCTCTACCATCATGCGCAGCTCGGTCGTGTTAAAGGGCTTGGTAAGATAAGCATCAGCTCCAGCCTCTATACCCTTGATGCGCTCCTCCTCAGAGACTTTTGCCGTAACGATGATGATCGGTATATGATTTACAATCTCGTTGCTACGTATCTGTCGGCACAGCTCTAGGCCATTGACACCAGGCATCATCAGATCCGATATGATGATGTCAGGCACTAGCTCCACGGCTCTCTTGAAGCCCTCCTCGCCATCGGTCGCATAGAAGACACTATAGTGATCCTCAAACTGCGACCCGATGTAATGGGCTATGTCATGATTGTCCTCTACGACGAGCAGACGGCACGGCTCGTCCTCCTCACACTCACTATCCTGCAGATCAGCCTCTAATTGTGGCAAAACGGGCGTATTAGTAGCAGCCGATAGGATCTGCTGTGGAACTGTTTCGTCATTGATGATCGGCACGACGATGTGAAAGGTAGTCCCCTCGCCCACCTTGCTCTCGATGGTGATCTGCCCCTTAGACACCTGGACGATCTGCTTGACCAGAGCCAGGCCGATGCCTGTGCCAATGTGCTTGGATTCGCTCTCAGCTTGATAAAACGGATCGAAGGCATGCTCTACCGTCTCTGGGTCCATACCATGCCCCGTATCGGATAGATCGATGTACACAGAGTCGTCGGCGCGCCATAGGGTGATACTGATCTTGCCATGAGGTGGGGTGAACTTAAAGGCGTTGGAGAGCAAGTTGTTGAAGACCTTATTGACATAGTCAGGCACGAAGTTCATCTCTACCTGATCCTGGGGTTGATAGGTCAACTCTATCTCTCGACTAGAGGCGTAGTCACGATAAGAGTCCACAATCATAGCTATATGGGCCGTGACATTGCCCCGACAAGTGCGCGAATCGCCTACAGACGACTTGACCTTAGAGATATCTAGCAGTTGATTGATGAGCGTGAGGAGGCCCTGCCCCTGTCGCTCGATGCTCTCAGCACGCTCTCTGATCTGCTCCGACGCATCCTGCTGAAGGTCGTGACTCAAGCCTAAGATGATGGTAAGAGGAGTGCGAAACTCATGGGTGATATTGGTAAAGAAGTTCTCCCGCATTGAGGACATCTTCTTGAGCTCCTTATGGTTGCGACGCTGTATGCGCTGAATGTAGAGGTAGAAGCTAAAGAAGCCCAGCAGGAGCAGTGCAATGACCGCAAAGGTGACGTTCTCTATACGTCGCTCTGCACGCTCATGCTCGAGCGTGATCTTCGCTTTATTCATCTTCCTGTTTTGGATGTTGCGCTCGATGTTGAGACTAGTGTTTTGCATCCTATTGAACTTGTCCATATCTAGGATGCTCTGCTTCATCTCAGTAGCCTGCTCATAGTACGTCAGTGCTGCTTGCCAGTCACCGTGACGCTTATAGTACTTGTAGTACAGGGTGTAGATATCAGCTAGGTGCTCCTTATTCTGGATCTTATCTGCCGTCTCTCGTGCCAGACCAAGGTATTGCAGCATCTGCGCATCGTCTCGTGTGGCACTGTGCACGCTAGCTAGTGCTACGAGCAGGTTCAGCTTGTGCCACTCATCTTTAGAGTCCTGCATCAATTGGTAACCAGCCTCATACTCCCTAGCAGCCTCGTCATACTGCTGCGCCTGTTCATAGAGAGAGCCAAAGTAAGAGTGACACAGAGCGATACCTAACGTACTCCCAGCCTTCTGATTGGCCTCCATCGAGTACCGATAGTACACCCACGCCGAGTCTATCTCACCACGATGCTCGAAGATAGACCCTAGATTGGCATAGTTGATAGCCACACCCACCATACTGCCCAGCCGCTGCTCCACGACGAGAGCTTTGCGCAGAGCACTGTCGGCACGCTCATAGTTGCCCAGCGTTAGGTAGATGTTGCCCAGACCATTGAGAGACTTAGCCTGGTTTTTGATCGCCACAAAAGAGGTGTCCGTAGTAACCTTGCACAGACTCCACGCCTGGTAGTGATACTCCTGAGCAATGTCCAGGATGCCCATACGCCGGTAGTCCGTACCTACATTATTGAGTGCCTGCACCCACTCCAGCGTATCCTGTATAGCCTCCGCCTGCTTCAAGCCCTCACTATGCGTAGTCAACGCCTCGTCAAAAGCACTCTCATTGCGCTGCGCATCTCCCAAGACTCGCAGCGCGACGATGCTCCCGAGCAGGTCCCCCTCACGCTCCAAGCGTGCCTGCAGATGGGTCAGCGAGTCGATGCCCCGAGCCGTCCGCACAAGACTATCGGCAGCCTTACGCTCAGCAGCGGTAAACGTGACAGCCTCTCTCTGCTGACAAGATGAGGCGAGCAGACAGATAGCCACAATGAGAGAGGACAGTACGCCTAGAGGCACTCTTCTTATCTGCATACTATGTAGGAGGGGGGCATATAGTCTCATCTTGACAACTTATAAGTTCTATGATTAGTCTGAGGACCATCTGCATACAAAGGTAAACAAAAAGGCATATATAGAATCGCCCCACCCCATCCCCCAGAGCTGACGCATTACAAACTCTCTGTCAGAAGCGACAAACGAGGCATAGATGAACTCACTATATATAATAATCAGTCCTGCCTTCCAATCTCTCCCCCTCCGATCTCTCCGATCCCTAATTTCTAATCTCTAACTTCTAACCTCTAATCTCCATTTACATATCTTTACGGGGCAGTTAGTCCGATCCCCTTCTTTCTCGAATATCCACGTGGAAAATCTCAAATCTCCACGTGGATGTTTTTTATTTTCCACGTGGGCGTGATTCATTTCTTCCGAAGTTTCATTTCATTCCTCCGAAGTTTCATTTCATTCCTCCGAAGAATTTTTTATTCTCCACGTGGGAATTTCGAAATATCCACGTGGAAATCACTTTTCCTCGACGCAGTGCCGTTTCGATGTGTAGCCGGATCTAAATTATTGTTTCGAACTGACGTTAGGGGTCCTCAGTCAGGGCTGACGCATCATAGTTGCTCTGTCAGGAGCGACAAACGAGGGATAGAGAAGTTTATATAATGTGTCAGCCCTGACCATATTCCTAATCCACAGCCTATCACGAGTAGCAACGTGTAGGCTCGTTCCTCTCCTCCCCCAGCACCTCAAAAATGGGAGTGAGGTATGAGGAGTGAGCCCCAAGCATGAAGACAGCCTCCACAAGCATCTCTGCTCATGGGGGCTGTCATCGTGTTCGTGCCGATACCATATTGAGACTGTTGACTTTTGCAACAGTCTCGTATTCGTACTAAAATTATGTTCGCCCTAACATCGTATTCGTCCTAACATTCTATTAGTAGTGCCAGCAAATCACTCTCCAGAAGCACTACAGTCAGCACCTACACCGTCAATTCACGCACCCCGTGTGGGGTGCGACCGCATACGAGAGTGCCTATACGATTATGCTTAACCTGTTTCAATTCACGCACCCCGTGTGGGGTGCGACTGATGGCCGCAAACAAAATGATAGGCGATTCTACGTTTCAATTCACGCACCCCGTGTGGGGTGCGACATGTGACGAGCCACGTGGTGGCGTCTTTACGCACGTTTCAATTCACGCACCCCGTGTGGGGTGCGACATCATCACCTTAAAACATTACCATCATAACGAGCGTTTCAATTCACGCACCCCGTGTGGGGTGCGACAACGGCATCGGGGAGCAGAGCGAGGGGCTGATCGTTTCAATTCACGCACCCCGTATGGGGTGCGACACCTTTCAGCGCATTAACAACAGCAAATTCATAGTTTCAATTCACGCACCCCGTGTGGGGTGCGACCAGAAACAGCATACTGTAGTTCAACTGTATTGCGGTTTCAATTCACGCACCCCGTGTGGGGTGCGACCCGGGACGTGAGGAGGACACGATCTGGTACTACATGTTTCAATTCACGCACCCCGTGTGGGGTGCGACAAGGCGTCCTGCGCCCGCTGGCTATTGGACAGAGGGTTTCAATTCACGCACCCCGTGTGGGGTGCGACGCTCGTTAGCGGTCGAGAGGACGGTCTCGACGTTGTTTCAATTCACGCACCCCGTGTGGGGTGCGACCACCTTACCTCTATAGCAGAGTATCTTCAAACACGTTTCAATTCACGCACCCCGTGTGGGGTGCGACAATCACGTCCTTCATTAGCAGTCAAATCGAAAGTTTCAATTCACGCACCCCGTGTGGGGTGCGACGGCGGAGAGACTCATCGCCATACTCGTGACAAAGGTTTCAATTCACGCACCCCGTGTGGGGTGCGACGCACTGCTGGATGGACGCGTAGCGGGTTCTTGATGTTTCAATTCACGCACCCCGTGTGGGGTGCGACAAATACCGAACTTTGGCAGGCTGTAACGCCTTGCGTTTCAATTCACGCACCCCGTGTGGGGTGCGACCTTTCCTCAGCGGGGCTCGCATCACGAGGGCGACGTTTCAATTCACGCACCCCGTGTGGGGTGCGACCTCTTGAGGACTTTAACAAGCTCATATCTATAAGAGTTTCAATTCACGCACCCCGTGTGGGGTGCGACGAGGATAAGCCCCACGACGAGCCCGCCCAGCCTCAGTTTCAATTCACGCACCCCGTGTGGGGTGCGACTGACTAGGACTACGCCCGAGCTGAGTCCCTGGAGGTTTCAATTCACGCACCCCGTGTGGGGTGCGACGCGGAGAGACTCATCACCATACTCATGACACAAGGTTTCAATTCACGCACCCCGTGTGGGGTGCGACCGATGGGAGACCACCACGGGCTATACATCGAGATGTTTCAATTCACGCACCCCGTGTGGGGTGCGACGTATGCTCAGGCGAGATCTGATCAGCAATGGTACAGTTTCAATTCACGCACCCCGTGTGGGGTGCGACAGGGCAAAGGCTTCTCCTATAAAAATGTGATTATGTTTCAATTCACGCACCCCGTGTGGGGTGCGACACCCGGGGGCTGGCGTCTATCGCTCCAGCTACAAGTTTCAATTCACGCACCCCGTGTGGGGTGCGACTTCGTACTCGGCTACGAGGTGCAGGTGTCGGGGACGTTTCAATTCACGCACCCCGTGTGGGGTGCGACTTATAGGACAAGAGCTGAAGCCATTGTCCTACGTGTTTCAATTCACGCACCCCGTGTGGGGTGCGACTGTTATCTAGGTGTCCAGACTTATGATAATCGATGTTTCAATTCACGCACCCCGTGTGGGGTGCGACACAGCGACCCTCCAGCAGATTGTACAGCGTGATGAAGTTTCAATTCACGCACCCCGTGTGGGGTGCGACATGACAAAGATCAGCACGCTCATGACGGAACGAGTTTCAATTCACGCACCCCGTGTGGGGTGCGACATACTTACAAGTGTTCATAACACAATCAGATTAAGTTTCAATTCACGCACCCCGTGTGGGGTGCGACCGCGATGCCCAAAGGTACGCATAAATAGAGGACTAGACGATGATGAACTGCGAATGGGAGACTACGAGTGGGTGTATTCGGTGCGTTGGCGGTGACTGCGAGACAGTATCTTCTTGGATCTCAACCTATGCGAATAGTCTGCCTTTTTACTGATCGCTCGGCATTCGCAGAGGAGTACAAGCAAGAGAGACCGAGGCTAAGTGCTATATGAGTAGCACGCCCTCGGGATCTACGCCTTTTGTCTTGCCAATGGTGGTGATCTTAGACTGGTAGTTGGTGCCGAGGTGGTAGATGCGCAGGGAGTCGCTTGATAGGCTGATTGTATCCGTGAGCGTAGTCTCTAGTTCCACCCTTTGGGCAGGAGAGACGAGGCATTCGAAGACCGAGTTCTGGACACGCTGGCCGTAGTTTTGGCATATCTTCGCCACTTGGCGAAGGCGCTTAGCACCGTCGGGCGAGGCGGTATTCACGTCGTAGGTGACAAGTAGGTACATTAGCTTTGGATTAGGAAGACAGGATAGTCATCAAGGTCTCCTCGGAGGCAGCGGGCTAGGAGCAACGCCTGAGCATAGGGAAGCAGTCCTATGGGTATGCGCTCCTGGAGGAAGGGGTGCATGATCTCCTCTCGCTTGCGCTGCTGCCAAGCGGCTAGGAGCTCTTTGCGGGGTTCGTCTCTAAGGAAGTATCCGTTTTCGCCCTGAGTGATGAAGTCTGAGGGTGCGACCTGTCGCTTGTTGATGACGGTCAGGACGAAGCGGTCCACGAGGTAGGCGCGAAGCTCCTCCATAAGGTCTAGGGCAAGGCTTGCTCTGCCTGGTCTGTCCGTATGGAGGAAGCCCACGTATGGGTCTAGACCAACGGTCTCCAGAGCTGCCGTGACCTCGTGGGCGAGGATGGTGTAGAAGAACGAAAGCAACGCATTGGTCTCATCGCGAGGCGGGCGACGGGAGCGTCCCTCGAAGGTGAACTCTGGTCGCCGTATGAGGTGGTGAAAGAGAGCAAAGTATTGCTGCGCCGCTAAGCCCTCTACGCCCATAACGGTCATGCGGTCACGCTTGTAGGCTAAGCTTTTCTGCAAAGTCTTGAGTTGGCTGAGTGTCTCCTGAAAGGTTGCCTCCACGCTCTCTGTCGGGTGGTAGTCTCTCAGGTAGCGACCCAGCACTGATCGCTGGTTAGCTATCTTGGCCGAGATAAATAGAGCGGCGAAGTGCGCTGCAGCGGGTTCGTCGTCAGCGATGCGGTACTGCGTGCGTCGCAGGAGGACATTGCCCCTCGTGGGTCCCTCTAGCGAACCGATATAGCGACCTGTGGGTGTGAGGAATGTGAGCTTGACACCCTCCTGCACGCAGAGCTGCATCAGCCCTGGCGAAGCCCCCATATAGGAGAAGGTGATGATCCCCTCGAGGTTGTGTATCGGTATGCGAAAGGTTTCCTCGCCATCTATGCGCGCTACGACATTGGTACCGTCCTTGAGCAGGTAGACATTGGGCGTAAGGATATAGAGGGTGTTGAGTAGCTTTCTCATGAGGTGAGTATGTCGTGATGCTTTAGGTAGCTCTTGGCCGATCGATGTGATGCGATACGAGGCATGCACTCATCGATGAGAGAGCAGGAGCGGCACTGACGGGTGTAGTGCGCTGGTATAGGCGTGCGCTGCGCAAAGACCTCGTGCATCTTACGCGCCACCTCGTAGCACGCTGCCCGCAGGGTGTCGTCCATCTCGACCTGTAGGCGATGCCGTGTCTCTCCATAGTAAAGAGCTCCGTAGGGAATAGAGACTTGGTACATCTCCTCAAGAGCTATGACCTGAGCGCAGAGTTGCAACTTATCAGCGAGGTGAGTCTTAGGCTTGCCACGCTTGTATTCTACAGGAGTCGCCTGCCATGCCCCTGAGTACTTAGGGTGTCGGAAGGGAGTCAAGCTATGATCCCGTAGCGGGGTCAGCTCGACCGCATCAGACAGCCCGTATAGTCCCAAAGAGTAGGAGACGAGCGGCACCCGTCTCATCGTGATCGTGTCTCCCACGCGAGCACTCAGCTCAGGCTGGTCCACACGCTTGTGGAGGATCTGCCCTAGCGCTGTGAGGTGGTTGTCCTGCCATAGCTGCTCTAGGGTGATCAGTTGCCACTGACGTGGACAGAAGCAGTAGTGCTGTATCTCAGAGATGGTCAGTAGTTCCTCGTCGCTGTAGCGTCTCATGGAAGACTATTGCATAAAGGCGAATCGCTGTGTTGCTTTCGGGATTCAGCTTCGGTCACATACGGAGGTATGCTCCCTTCAGACCTCACCCTCAGCGCCTTGCGCTTCATCCTTTCTGCAAAGTCAGGACAATCTTGCAAGCAAGATTGTGAGACTGTTGACTTTTGCAACAGTCTCATGGGGAAGAAGGTCGTTTTAGAGAAAAGCCCCTCCGTAGTGGCGTGCGCTACGGAAGGGGCTTTCGTGTGAAGGGGACTAGACGAGCTCGATGACCTCAACTCCTTGGAGTCCGTTGCGATCGATCTGGACGGTGTAGTCGGAGAAGTCGCGTGCGGGACCTGTGAGGCCCTCTCGCCGTGCTATAGTGACACGGTCAAAGAGCTTGTGCGCAGACGCATTGCCCAGAGGAGAGTTGTGCTTGAAGACAATCAACTTCTGCAGGCTCATGAGTCCACGGGCTGCGGAGTGATCTAGGTCAAACATATTCTCGAGTGCCTTCCAGAAGAGCTGCAAGTCATCCTCCGTAAAGCCTGTGTCCTCGGCAAAGTGTGGCGTCACGAAGCCATACATCTTATATAGTCCGTAGGGCACGGTGGCTTTGCGCCCCATGGTGCGGTTGCCTCCCTTGTCGTCAGCCTCTTCGTTGGCCTTCTGCTCGTTAGCGTCTGTAGCAGCCATCCGTGTGATGGTATGCTCGTGAGGAAAGATCGGATCAATGGAGCGCGCAAAGGTTAGCTGGATGGGACCACGCACCTGACCAGCGTTGTTGCCCGTGGAGAGGACAGCACCGAAAGCGCGTATGTCGTAGTACTTCTGGCACATGAGGGCACGAGCCTTGTCTCGGTCTGCAGCATTTTTCGTCTTAGCATCCTTGCCCGTAGCCTCTTCTACAGCCGCATTGATGGAGTCATTGAGGACGGAGTTCTCTCTGACGAAGACTTCTTGGTCGGTCGCCATCTGTATGTAGTTGCGCACCTTGCGCTTGATGCATACATCGGTGACAAGACCCTCGCCAGTCTCAGGATCTACGCGGGGCAGGTTGCCACCATCAGGGTCGCCATTGGGGTTGCCATCCTTGACGTCAAAGAGCAGGATGAAGTCATATCTATTCTGTATCATAACTATATGGGTTATTGTTCTGTTTCTTCAGTTGGATTGTCTGTGTCCTCCTTCTTCTTATAGGAGTCAACTTTCTGATGATAGTAGCCTACTGCAAAGAGGCTCTGCTCATCTAGCGAGAAGGTCGCCGGGAATGTGGGGACCTCCGCAGGAATCAGTGAGAAGATCTCTCCGAGGAGCTTCTCGAGGTTTACGGCTAATCCAGGCTTCTCCTTACGTAGCTTGCTCAGGTGGTGGTTGGACAGTGCGATGAGTCGTCCCATCACCATGTTGGGACGTGTGGAGGCACTGGCGTAAAATCGATCTCGGATGGTCGCATTGACGCCTTTGCCTAGTGAAGCCTGCTGGATCTGCTCGAGGACGGCAAAGAGGCGTCCGGCGAGGTAAGCGATGTTGTCGTTTTGCTTGTCTAAAGCCATATCTAGTGTGGTTATGTTATTGTATATTCTTGCTTTGCGATTGATGCATCCCTTGAGGATGGCTGCTCGTAGTTCGGTGACCGTGCGCTCCTGCGTGATACGGTTGATGCAGGCCTGCTGCAGGGTCATAGGGTAAGGGGTCCCATTGAGAATACTCTCGACGATGCTCTGCACAAGGTTCATGGCAAAGGTGCTAGACTTGGAGGGCGATGAGACACTCTTCACGATACCATAAAGAGAGCGTAAGGGCGGGTTCTCCTCGTCCACGTTGCCATCCCAGCGAATGATGTTCATATCAACGAGATGCTGGTAGACTCTGTCGAAGATCTCCGACACCGTTCCCTGCTGCCAATACTTGATGGTGATGCGTCCGCCTGCTGTGAGTCCGAGTACGTAAAACTGTCGCTCATCCTCCCAATGCTGCCCTTGACCTCGATTGCCACGAATAGCTTTGAATTGCTCGAGTACTTTGTAGGTGCCCTGAGTGGGGTTCGAAGCTTTCTTTTTACTCTTGCCTTTTCGCTTAGGTTGCTCATCGTCTGTGTCAGACGGCTCCTGAGTATCGTCCTCCCTTACGCCTTCGAAGATTACGGTACGAAAGGTCTCGTTGATACTAGGATCGTCAAGATCCGAATTCCAAAAGACATAGCTGATGTCTCCGAGCGTATAGCGTGTCTGCTCATTGCGGAGCAAGTCGTTGAGAGCTGTGGTGTGGGCAAAGGAGGCGTACTTAGAGATCGGCGCATTCTCGCCCTGCTTCTTACCATAGGAAAGGTAGGCTGGGTCGTTGAAACTAGCTATCGAGGCTCCCGCCTGAGAACCTGGAGCTACAATACGAGCGTGAAAGGCTGCTAGAGGCTTCTCCTCACCCGTTATGAGGCATCGCCCAAGGTTTTCCTCTGTATTGTAGGCTTGAGCAGCATAATCATGTGCATCCTCTTGTGTAGCTAAGAGCTCTGTATCACCTTGCAGCTGGAAGGTCATCCAGTCTGATGCTAAGATGCGCTCGGTATGAGCCTCCTCGGGTAGAGGCGTCTCGGCTCCGAGGTAATGGTCGTAGAAGAGACAGACCGCCTTAAAGCTGGCGTTATCTGGGTACAGCTCTGCGATCTCAGCCATGACTCGCTTGAAGTCCGCTAGTCGATCCGTACAGGGTGACACCCCTTCGGCACTTTCTTCGTACCCTAGGATGTACTTGCGATTGTCCCAAAAGGGTTGTGCGGGTGGACACTTACCGCTACGCTTTAGTCCAGCTGGCACTAGATAGTCCTGCCCCTTGCTCTTCTTGTCATTTGGATCTTTGAGGTCTTTTAGTCTGACGAAGGAGCCATCTTCGCGAATGACGATGACCCAGCGAATGGGTTTGACCTCTAGTCCAGGGGTCGCTATGCGATGTGCCTTGCGCATCGCCTCGTAGTAGTTGTATAGTGCTTGTAAGATCATCTCAGTATCTCATTACTATCCATTGGAGATTGTTGAAAAAGCCCACGAGCTGACTTAGGACGACCAGATTGAGTTTTTT
>OLQA01000855.1_pt1 | contig 29002 bp, 13 predicted proteins | sample 1673151 | NCBI WGS metagenome assembly OLQA01 (sample SAMEA3136760, study PRJEB25190) | human gut metagenome | biome: human gut; feature: human-associated habitat; material: faeces | place: Austria | collected 2013
ACCACGTGGCCGGTGAGACGGATGTCGGCGATGGAGACTGTGCCCTGATACTTGCCCTGATCGTCTACCACCAGCAGGGTTTGCTTTTGTTGCCGGATGCTCTCTGTGTTTTCCAGTTGATACTGTTCTTCCGTTTGTATCGGAAACGCCTTGTTCTGTTCTTCTTCGGGGAGGGTACATTCTTCGGGGGTATAGGAGAGGTCATTCACCGGCAGCAGCAGGGTGAAGACGGCTCCGCTTCCTTCGGTACGGTTACCGGCTTTCAGGTAGCCGTGATGCAGCAGCGCCAGGCTGCGGGCGTAGTACAAGCCGATGCCGGTTCCCCAGTTATAGGTGCCTTTGGATTGATTGTCCAGTTGGTAGTAGCGTTCGAATACCTTCTCCAACTGTTCCTCGGGGATTCCGTTCCCGCTGTCGGCCACGGCAACTTTGACGTATTGCGTGTCGATGTCTTTGTCGGTCAGCGTAAAGAGACGCGCAGCCTCTTCGCGGGTAATGACGTCGAAGCACAGTTCCACTTTCCCACCGTTCGGAGTGAACTTCAAGGCGTTTGAAAGCAGGTTTCCTACAATCTTGTCCAGCTTGTCCACGTCCAGCCACATGAGGAAAGTATCCTCCAGGCCATAAGTGTTCAGTGCGATGCCTTTCTCGTTGGCGTTGATGCGGAAAATATCTACAAAGCGTTGCAGTTGCGAGATGATGTCAGTCCGTTTCACTCGCAGCTTCAGGGTGTCATTCTCCAGTTTGTTGAAGTCCATCAGCTGGTTCACCAGACGGAGCATGCGCCCCACACTGCGTTGTACGATGTAAAGCAGTTGTTTGTTTTCTCCCTCTATCTTGGGACTTTCGCAAAGTTGTGTCACCGGGCCCGAAATCATGGTGAGCGGGGTGCGGAACTCGTGCGAGATGTTGGCAAAGAAACTCATGTTCATGCGGTTCACCCGTTGTTCCTGCTCCTTCTCAAGTTTGGCACGCCGGGTGGTTTCTTTTTCCTGCTTGATACGTAGCCAGGCACGGATGAAGATACCGATGATGGCGGCGGCAATAAGCAGATAGATACACCATGCCCACCACGTTTGCCAAGGGGCGGGCTTTACGATGACGCGTATGGAATTCTCCCTTTCTACAATGCTCTTGTCGTTATTGGTTATTTTAACTTTGAAGGTGTAGGTACCGGCAGGCAGATTGGCATAGTAGGCCTCGCGGTTGTTGCGGGCATCAATCCAATATTTGTCGAAACCGTCCATCTTGTAATAATAATGTACGCGTTCATATTCGCAGTAGTCCAGTGCGGCAAAGGAGATGCTGAAACCATTCTGATTGTGGTCCAGGCAGATGTCCGGTCGGTAGGAGAGGTGCTTGTCTATACTTTCGCTGTCTTGTGGGCGTGCCAACCGGTTGTGTATCTTCAAATCCTCGAAGAGCAGTGGAATTTCCCGTTTGGTACTTACGTCCATAGGGTTGAAGAAAGTCAGCCCGTGCGTACCGCCAAAAACAAGTGTCCCGTCGGGCAGGCGGCATGAAGAACGGTCGTAAAACTGATTGCCGCCTATGCCGTCGGCGGCATAGTAGTTGGTAAATTTCCCTACGGTGCGGTCATATTTGCCCAGCCCGTATTGTGTGCCTGCCCATATATTGCCTTGTGCATCTTCCTCAATGCAAGAGATGTCCCGGCAGGGTGTACCCTCTATGGTCTCGATTTTTCCGGTGGCGGCAGAATAGTGCAGCAGTCCGTTGCTGACGGTCCCAATCCATACATCTCCACGACTGTCTTCGAAGATGTCGGTAGGGATGAATACTGAACGTTGGATACAAGCTTGCCAGTCGGTGTTCTCGAATGGTACTTCAGCGCTTTCCCAATTGTCGGGATTGATTTGCATGACTGGGTTCATGAAGGCAGTGGTCCACATCTTTCCGTTGTTGCGTGGAAGGAGTCCGGGTATGAAGGTTCCCGTCCAGGAAAATACTTTTGTTTGGACAAATTCTTTTTCTTTACGCTTTTTGGCATAAAGTTTAGGGCTGTATGTACCCACCCAAATTGTTCCACAACGATCTTGTGCAAACGACAGTGGTAGGAAGATGTCATGAATAGACTCTGTCTTCAGTATGCCGTTTTTATAGCTGCATTTCATCACCTTGCTCGCATAGAGGGCCGCCAGCCAGATGTAGCCCTCATCATCTACGAATACGCGTGTGATGTCCGGTTTGTCGGTAGCGCTTTTTCCCGGAAGTCCAGCCGAGTCCACTTCTTTCACTTCGTGGCTGTCCATGTTGTAAACGTACAGCCCGTCTATCATGGTGGCCATCCAGAGATTTCGCTCCTTGTCCACTGCCACGGACAGCACTGACTTTCGGTTCAGGTATGAGCTGAGATGATTATTGGTGTTGAAACGTTCTTTATAGTTGTAACGCACGACATAGCCTTGGTCTACAGAGCCTATCCACAGGTTTTTCTGTGAGTCGGTAAACATGGTGCTTATCTTGAAGTGAGGCACTTCGAAGGGAAAACCGTTTTCGCTCTGATGTATCACGTATCCTTCCACGTAGTTGTAGAGAAACATTCCTTGTTGGTCGGTATTCAGCAGCAGGCTGTTGCTGCCGTAAGGGTGGATGTAGTTGACGTTGGCATGCAGCAGCAACGGATGGCTCCGAAGGGCTTGGGGTGTTTCCTTGAATTTGTGCGTATGTGTGTCGAACAATGTTATCTGGCGGTTTCCCGCCAGCCATAGGATTCCGTTGGTGTGCATGAAGAAGTGGGTGGGAAAAATGCCTTGCATTGGAATGGAGTCTTCCAGCGCTAGTGTGGAGGAGTTGTAGCGGCGCAGAGACAGTGGGGTCACTGCCCACAGTTTGTTGCTCTGGTCTATGAAGCAGCGGTTGTTGAAGGTATAGTTTGGGTCAAATATCTTGATGGGTACGTCAAATTTGTGTGTTTGTGGATTATATACGGCAAGGTTGTGCATCATGTTCAGAAAAATCTTTCCGTCTTTGTTCTCGAGTATTTGGATGCCGTTTTTATTGGGGAAGTCCAGTGGGATATTTTGGAAATTATCTTTGTCTGTGTATAGGCTGGTTCCATTTACGGTGACTACCCACAACCGGCCTTGTGAATCACGGAAGAGGTCGTTGATTTGATTATCGGGTATATCCAGCGAGTCATCCGTACAGTAATACTGATGATATTCGTGTACATTATATTTGTTTACCCCTCGTGAAGTTCCTATCCAAATGTGTCCTTGTGCATCTTCGGCAAAGGCGGTGACCTTCTGATTGGAGAGGTCATTGGTGATGACGGGGCTTTCGATGCTGCCTTCCGGTGTGGGCTTTGTGTCCGACGGATTGCACGCGGTGATTAAACACAATAGAAGTAAGTATTTAATGTATTTCATAATATATAGTGTAGACTAAAAGCATTGGCATGTCATCCATTTGTTTTGTTCAACGAATCTCTGCATTACGATGCGAAAATACTCATAAAAATTGAGAGAGAGACTGCCGGAGAGCATGTTTTGAACAAATCTGCAAACATTTGAACATTGGAGAAAGCTGTTTTGAACATCGGGGAAAGCCGTTTGGATAACGTAGAAAATCCTTCTGGGGAGAATGTGCTAATATTGCAATCATAAAAACATAAAACTAATACATAATATGAAAAAGCAATTCTTGTCAGTGTTAGCATTCTCCGCCATCCTACTTTCCTCGTGCGGAGGGACAGCTAAAATAGAGAAAGCATCTGCTTGTGGGCAGGAGGGGGAGATTACGGCTTCTTCGGCAACCGCCATTGCCGAGACCGAATCAGGAAAAGTAGCCGGATATGTGGAAAATGGTATCTATATATATAAAGGTATCCCATATGCCAAAGCCGAACGTTTTATGCCGCCCGTGGCCGCTGATAAATGGGAAGGCGTCCGCAGCAGCCGTGCCTATGGCCCTACTTGTCCGCAAGGCAAGCGCATGGGATGGTACAGCGACGAGCAGGCGTTTGCCTTCAACTGGGATGACGGTTATCCTGACGAGAATTGTCTGCGGGTGAATATCTGGACACCGGGACTGAAAGACGGGAAGAAACGCCCCGTCATGGTGTGGCTGCATGGTGGAGGTTATTCCGCCGGCAGTGGTCAGGAGCTTCCCTCGTATGACGGAACAAATCTGGCAAAGAAAGGGGATGCAGTGGTTGTGACGCTGAATCATCGTCTCAACGTCCTGGGTTTTCTCGACCTTTCCGCCTATGGCGATAAATATGCAAAATCGGGCAATGCCGGACTGCTTGATCTGGTGGCGGCACTGCAATGGGTGAATAAGAATATAGAATCCTTCGGTGGAGATGCTCGGAATGTTACCATTTTCGGTCAATCCGGTGGAGGAGGCAAGGTCTCTACGCTACTTGCCACGCCATCGGCGAGAGGCTTGTTCCATAAAGCCATTGTACAAAGCGGATCTATGCTTCGCACGATGGAGCAAAAGTATTCTCGTCGCATTGGCAGTGCCGTGATGGAAGAACTTGGTCTGAAGGCTTCGCAGATAGACGAACTCTGCAAGATGCCGTATGACAAGGTGCTTGCCGCCGGTGACAAGGCGATAGCCAAAGTGCGTGCAGAGGCAGAGAAGGAGGGGGTGTCTTCCTTCATTTTTGGCTGGGCGCCTACGGTGGACGGCGATGTACTGCCCGTACAGCCTTTCGACCCTCAAGCTCCAGCACAAAGCAAGGGCATTCCGGTAATGATTGGCACTACTCTGCACGAATTTACCATGAGTACTTATGTCCCCGCTTTTCGTACCATTACCAAAGAAAAAGCGGTGGAATTCCTGCAAAAGAAATACGGCGAACGTACGGACGAGTTCCTTACCGCTTTCGAGAAAGCCTACCCCGGCTATCAGCCTAAAGATTTGGTGGATGTGGACTTCGTGTTCCGTCCCGGTGCTGTGGAGCAGGCTAAACTGAAAGCTGCGCAGCAGGGTGCTCCGGTCTATATGTACATGTTCGCGTGGGAATCGCCCGTACTTGACGGCATGTTTCGCAGCACGCACTGCATGGACATTCCCTTTGCCTTCAACAATGTAGTGCGCCACGCTTCCATGACCGGGGGTGGCGCTGAAGCACAAGCTTTGGGCGAAAAGATGAGCAGCGCGTGGTTGAACTTTGCCCGTACGGGCAATCCCAATGCCGAAGGGTTACCCGAGTGGGAACCTTATACCGCAGAAAAGGGAGCAACGATGATTTTCAATAACGATTGCCAAGTGAAGTATAACCATGACAAGGAACTGCTGGAGGTAGTGATGGCATTTCCTACACGTGGGTTCTGACACTTTCTTAAGAAACCTTTTATTATTAACATAAATCTAATTTAATCAAATGAAACAAAATCTGAAGCAAACAGCTCGGAAGAGACTTGCAGCTATGGCACTCTTCCTATTGATCTGTCTTCCTTTCAGTCTGGCACAAGCCCAGACTATAAAGGTGAACGGTAGGGTTACTGACGACCTGAATGAACCGATGATTGGCGTGAGTATCTTTGAGAAAGGCACTACCAACGGTGTCATTACGGATATGGACGGCAACTACTCTTTGTCTGTGAAAGAAGGAGCGACGATTGTCTATTCCTACATCGGCTACCTGACACAAGAAAAGAAAGCAGTGGCAGGAGTAATGAATGTGATATTGAAAGAAGACACTAAAACGCTGGATGAAGTGGTGGTGGTAGGTTATGGCGTGCAGAAGAAAAGTTCACTGACCGGTGCCGTATCTTCGGTAAAATCAGAAGATATGGAAGCACGTACCATTACCCGTGCTGAGCAGGCATTGCAGGGTAAAACTGCTGGTGTGCAAGTGCTCAGTGCATCTGCTAAACCGGGTGCTTCTCCACAGGTGCGTATCCGTGGAATAAGTTCTAACGGCTCTTGCGATCCGCTGTATGTAGTGGATGGACGTATTGCCAGCGATATTGGTGGTATCGACCCTAATGACATTGAGTCTATGGAAGTTTTGAAGGATGGTGCTTCTGCAGCTATCTATGGCGCTGCTGCCGGTAACGGTGTAGTATTGATTACTACAAAGAAAGGAAAAGGAAACGGTAAAATCACATACGATTTTCAATATACTTCACAGAGTTTGGGTAAAGTACCCGAAGTAATGAATGCTGCGCAGTATAAGGAATTCTTCTTGGAAAACAAGAAGCTTACCCAGAGTGCTTTTGATACCTATTGGGATGGAAAAACCGATACGGATTGGGTCGATGAGGCTTTTGAAAACAGTTCGATGGTACGTCATAATGTGACTTTCCAAGGTGGTAGCGACAGAGGTTCTTTCTATCTGTCATTGTCCCACCTTGATAACGACGGTATGATTGTCGGCAATGCCGATACTTATGAACGACTCACGGGAATGGTAAATGCCAGCTGGAAAATCAAACCTTGGCTGGAGGTAGGTACCAATAATCAGATTGAGCACTACAAAACTCAGTCCGTAGCCGAGGGCAATGAGTATGGTAGCATGATGCTTTCTGTATTACAATTAGACCCTCTGACCAAGCCTCTTTATCCTATTGATGACTTGCCGTTGAATATGGCTACCATCTATAAGGATCATAAGAATATGTTGGGCGATGGAAACGGCAACCTTTATGGTGTATCAGCTTTCACTGGCAATGCCGAAGCTATCAATCCTTTTGCCATGCGTGACAACTCTTATACCAAGAACAGAGGCTTTAATATCAATGGTTCTACTTATTTGAATTTTATGCCTATCAAGGGGCTTACCGTTACTTCTCGTCTTTCTTATCGTTTGGCTTCAACTTCCTCTTATGGCGTGGGGCAATCTTATTACTATACTGACAAGGCTAAACGTGATTGGGTGGAGGTTTCGGCTTCGGATTATAGCCCAACCTATTATCAGTGGGAGAACTTTTTGAACTACACCCGTTCTTTTGGCAAACACAACGCAACATTGATGTTGGGAACTTCTTATAGTCAGAGCCGTTCTTATGGCGTTAGCGGAAGTAAGAAGGGATATAATGAAGATACTACAGATATGTGGGGAAATGTGATTAACAGAGTTTCGCATTTGGGTTTCTTGCAGAATGATCCTAATTTCTTCTACTTTGCCTATGCTACATCTGATGCTGTAAAGGATGTAAGTGGTGGTGAGCCTACCTATACTCGTAAATTATCTTACTTCGGACGTTTGAATTATGACTATGCCGGAAAGTACATGGCTCAGTTCTCACTGCGTGCCGATGCTGCTGACCTCTCTGTGTTGCCAAAGAACAAACGTTGGGGCTATTTCCCGGCAGTTTCTTTGGGTTGGGTTCTTTCGGAGGAAAATTTTATGAAAGGAACTGAAGACTGGCTGTCACAATTAAAGCTCCGTGCCAGTTGGGGACAGAATGGTTCTACTGCATCATTGGGCGGTTATAAATGGAATGTATCAATTGGTGCTACCGGGCATTTGGCTGTAGGTGATAATAATAATTTCTCTTACATCAATGGTTATGCTCCCTCTGCTACCGGTAATGACGGACTTAAATGGGAAACTTCTGAACAAACCAATATAGGTATTGATGCCCGTTTCTTGAATAGCCGTTTGACTGTTACAGCCGATTATTTCCATAAAAAGACAAAAGACCTGATTGTTTCGGGCATTAAGGCTTCAACTGTAGTAGGTAACAGTTTCTCGCCAGTTAATGCCGGTAATATTACGAACAAGGGGTTTGAATTGGAACTGGGATGGCAAGATCGTATTGGTGACTTTGCTTATGGTGTCCGTGCCAACGTTGCTACATTGAAGAATAAAGTGACCAAGATGCATGAGTCTTTATCAAGTATTGATGGGGCTACTTATGTGACTTATGGAGCCATTACCCGTTTTGAGGTAGGTAAGCCCGCGTGGTATTTTTATGGTTATGATTTCATGGGTGTGGATTCAAAAACCGGTGAGCCAATCTTTAGAGATATTGATGGTGTAGAAGGTATTACGGATAATGATAAGACAGAAATTGGTAAGGGAATTGCCGACTATACTTATGGTATTACCTTGAATGCAGCTTGGAAGGGATTTGATTTTATCTTGTTTGGTACGGGTTCTCAAGGTAACGATGTGTTCTGTGGCTTGAACCGTGTGGATTACAATTTGAATCAGCTGACTTATTTTACAAAAAACCGCTGGACAGAAAGCAATCGCAATGGGAAGACTCCTGCATCAGGCGCTACAGATTATACCAAGTATCTGACTTCTTCCGGTTGTGTATTTGACGGTTCTTATTTTAAAATTAAACAGATTCAGTTAGGTTATTCTTTCCCGAAGCAACTGATTAAGAAGGTAGCAATTGAAAATCTACGTATATATGGCTCACTTGAGGACTTCTTTACTTTTACAGACTATCCTGGTTTTGACCCTGAAGTTACCGGTGTCGGAAATTCATTAGGTGTGGATAAAGGTAGTTATCCTAATTCAAAGAAGGTTGTTCTTGGTTTGAGTGTGACATTCTGATTTTTATGAACTTATTAAAATGAAAAACATATGAAATTAAGATATTCTTTAATGCTCGGAGCGCTCCTTATATTGGCTGGCACTTCGTGTGAAGACAAATTGGATATACCTCAAAAAGGTGTATTGGACTTTTCCACTTATTATAAAACTGACGAACAAGCTCAAGCAGCAGCTGATGCGCTTTATATACAACTCAAGGGTACATACTATAACTATACGATGATGAAGAATGCCCTTTCGGACGATGTTTGGGCAGGTGGTGGTGGTCGTAATGACAATGCAGAGCTGGAAGGCTGTAATGAATATTCATTTGGCTCAGACCAAAGTTTTATCGGAGGCGTATGGGAAAGCTACTATCAGCTTATTTATAAGGCGAATGTGATTCTGGGACGTGTTGAGCCTGATACTGATTTGAAGAAGAAGGCTTGTGCTGAAGCCAAGTTTTTCCGTGCTTTTGCTTATTTTGATTTAGTTTCTATGTGGGGTGATGTACCATTGGTAGACCATGAGCTTGATAAATCCGAATATCAGTTGGCTCGTTCGCCTAAGGCTGATATTTGGGCGTTGATAGAGCAGGACCTGACTGAAGCTATCAACTCAGGACTCTTGGAGGAAAAGAAGAGTGTAGATGATAAAACGACATGGCGTGTTACCAAGCAGTTGGCACAAGCTATATTGGGTAAAGCTTATTTATGGCAAGAAAAATTCCATGAAGCTGCTGTTGTCTTGAATGAAGTTAGAGCTAGCGGTAAGTATAAACTTTATGATGGAAATTATGAGGATATCTTGACCTACAAGGCTGAGTATAATTGTGAAAGTATGCTCGAAAGTAACCGTATTTTTGATGCAAGTAATTCCATGGATGAGTTCAGTTTCTTTGAGGTGATGAATCATTGGCGCACTGATAAGTTGGATATGTCTGGCTCTAACAATCAGTTTAATGGTACCGGATGGGGATTTATGGTTCCTCAGAAAAAGTTGTATGATGCATTTGTTCAGGAAGAGGGTGTAGATGGTTATCGGTTGAATCAGACAATGAAAACCTATGACCAAATTTCTCAATTGGGTGTCAAGGTTGCCAAAGGGCAGAGTTTGATTAATGAAGGTTATTTCATGTGGAAGCGTCGCTTCTCGAATGTAGAATCTCCTGCTGGGTTCTGGTGTTCATATAATAACTATCGTTGGATGCGTTATGCTGAAGTCTTGTTACTGGCAGCTGAAGCAAACCTGAAGGATGGCAATCAATCCGAAGCTGATGCTTGCTTGAATGAGGTGCGTCAGCGTGCAAGATTGGATGCAAAGACGGCTACCTTGGATGCCATTAAATTGGAAAAGAGACTGGAACTCTGTTCTGAATATACCCGTTATCAGGATATTATCCGTTGGAAAGATGCGGAGGCTTTGCTTAAGGATCAGGGTGAAAGAACACCTATCTTGTCAAATAAGGCAGGAAAAGATGAGCCGGATAATGTAGCGGTAGAATACATTCAGTATAACAAGGATAAAACGCGTTATGGTTTCAAGGAAAGACATTATTTGTTGCCTATTCCGGCAAAGGAAATCCGCTTGAATCCGAATATGGAACAAAATGCAGGTTGGTAAAGCGCATAAAGAATCAAAATCTAACTTCGTCATCTGATGCAGATAGACAAAATTAGATTTTTCTAACTGATTAATTGTTTGTAGAAGAAGTCCCCCGTGGGAATCAGCTAATTGTACGGGGGCTTCTTTTGTGGCTTTTTAAATATAATATATATGAGAAGATTGTCAATTACTTTATTTTCACTCTGTCTGGCATCTGCTTTGACTGCACAGGTGACCGGTTCGAATCAGTCAGTCAGACTGCGTGCCGACAATGTCGACGAAGTGGTCAGTGCCATGACCCTCGAAGAGAAGGTACACCTCGTCATCGGTTGTGGAATGTCGATGGGAAGTGATACCAAGTTTCCAGGAACAGCGGGACGTACTTACGACATTCCCCGACTGGGTATCCCTTCCGCCTATCTTGCCGACGGACCGCACCGGTTGGCGATGGCTGCCAAGCGGGAATTCGACAGCCGTACTTATCATGCTACGGAATTCCCTTCCAGCACCACGGTGGCAGCTACTTTCAATCCGGATGCAGCCCATAAGGTGGGACGTACTTTGGGTATGGAAGTGAAGGATTATGGTTTGGATGTGTTGCTGGCACCGGGTGTCAACCTGATGCGAAATGTGCTTTGTGGACGTAACCATGAATATTATTCGGAAGATCCGGTGTTGGCTGGTAAAATGGCTGCTGCCTATATCAACGGAGTCCAGAGCCGGGGGACAGGTACCTGCCTGAAACACTTTGCCGTGAACAACCAGGAGACCAACCGCAATAACAACGATTCTCATCTGACACAGCGCCCCTTGCGCGAGCTGTATTTGAAGTGCTTCGAGATTGCTGTCAAAGAGTCTCAGCCCTGGAGCGTGATGACCGCCTACAATAAGGTGAACGGCAAATATACCTGCGAGGACCGCGAACTGACAGAGGACATCCTCCGCGACGAATGGGGATTCAAGGGACTGGTGATGTCCGACTGGAATGCCGGAAAAGATGCCGTGACCTCCATCGTAGCAGGAAACGACATGCTGCAACCGGGGCAAGACCGCCAGTATAAAGCTATTTTGGAAGCCGTAGAGAACGGTACACTGGATTTGGCACTCCTCGACCGCAGCGTGAAGCGTGTGCTGGAGTTTGTGGTCAAGAGCCATACCTTTGCCGGCTACGAGTATCCCAATAAAACCGACTTGGAGGCTCATGCGCAAGTAGACCGTGAGATAGGTGCGGAAGGTATCGTGCTGCTGGATAACAAGCAGGCGCTACCCATGGCTGCCGGCATCAAAAAAGTGGCCCTTTATGGAACTACTTCCTATGACATGGTTCCTGCCGGCATGGGCTTTGGCAGTACGGGCATCGGCTATTACACGGTTTCTATGGTAGAAGGTTTGCGCAATGCGGGTTACATCGTGGACAAAGAATTGCTGAATCGCTACAAGAAGCATATGGCGGACGAGCAGAAACGGCTTTTTCCTCACGGAAAACCACCTTTCGCCTTTACTCCGCTGCCCCGTGCCGAGGAGTTCCTGCCCACTGCCGAGGAACTGGCTGCACAAGTGAAAGCCAACGACATTGCCGTGCTTACGCTGGGGCGTGTCAGTGGCGAGGGCTGTGACCGCCGTGTGGAAGATTTCCTCCTGAAGGAGAACGAATTGGCTCTGATTAAGCAAGTGTCTGCCGCTTATCATGCTGCAGGCAAGAAACTGGTGGTGGTTCTCAACATCTGCAGCCCGGTGGAAACTGCTTCTTGGAAGGGACTGGCAGATGCAGTGGTTTGTGCCTTCCAGCCGGGACAAGAGGTGGGCAATTGTATCACGGATATCCTGACCGGAGAGGTGAATCCTTCGGGCAAGTTACCCATGACGTTTGCCGTGAAATATGGCGATGCGCCGTCGGATGCTAACTTCCCTTTTGATTACGAGTTCAAGATGCCGTCGTTTGCTATGGGTACCGGCATGAACTTCAAGTCCGAAAAGAAAGAGGAGAAACCGAAGGAACCGGAGAAAAATGTGGATTTCACCAACTATGAAGAGGGAATCTATGTGGGTTATCGCTATTTCGACACTTTCGGTAAAGAGGTTTCCTATCCGTTCGGTCATGGTTTGAGCTATACTGCTTTTGACTATGCGGTAGAGAACGCCAAAATGGATGCCGACCGCTGTGAGTTGAAAGTGAGCGTGAAGAACATCGGCAAGGTGGCAGGGCGTGAAGCTGTACAACTCTATGTGAAAGCTCCGAATGGGGGACTTGACAAGCCTGCCAAGGAGTTGAAGGCCTTCGGCAAAACTGCCTTGCTCCAGCCGGGCGAGAGCCAGACACTGATTCTGACTTGGAACGTGATGGACATGGCTTCCTTTAATGAGAAAAACAGCTCTTGGGAGTTGGCTAAGGGTGAATATCAGTGGATGGTTGCCGCATCTTCGGCCGATGTGCGTTGCACAGCGGTACAGAGGGTGACAAAGGCACGCAAGCAGAAAGTGCATGATGCCATGCGGGCGCAAGTGCCTGTGGCTGTGTATCCGATGGTGAAGAGATGAGGGGGATATGCGTGAAAAAACTGATATATATCAATTAGTTTTAGAATGGAAAACGCTTATTTTGTAGTACATTTTTAAATCGATACCATGAAAAGATTGATACTCTCTCTCTTAGCCGTCTGCTTGCTGTGGATGGCAAATGCACAAAATCCTGCATGGGGACCGCAAAGCAAGGTAGTGACCGACAGCATCTACAGCCAGGTATTGAAAGCACACCGTGCCTACACCATCTATCTGCCGCAAAGCTATAGCAATGAAACGGATAGGAAATATCCTATCCTCTATTTGCTGCACGGCATGTCGGGGGTGAATACCAGTTGGTTTACAGACCAACGTGTGAAGGACGTGATGGACCAGTTGGTGGCATCGGGCGAGGCTTGCGAGATGATTATCGTCAGCCCCAATGCAGGAGGCAATCCGGCTACTTGCTGGAACGGCTACTTCAACATGCCGGGCTGGGCTTACGAAGATTTCTTCTATAAGGAGTTCCTTCCTTATATAGAGAAGACTTACCGGGTGAAAGGTGATAAGCGGCATCGTGCCATTGCCGGACTTTCTATGGGCGGAGGTGGAACGACGAGCTATGCACAACGCTATCCGGATATGTATTGTGCTGCCTATGCCATGAGTGCTTTGATGAACATCCCCGTCAGTGGTGAGGAGGTGGGAAAAGATCCCGACCCCACAAACAAGATGGCTGTGCTGACGCGTTCTGTGCAGGAACATAGTTGCATCAGGTATGTGGTTGAGGCAGATGATGCGCGTAAGGCACAGCTTCGTACAGTACAGTGGTTTGTGGATTGCGGAGATGATGACTTTCTGCTGGACCGTAATATAGAGTTTTTCCAAGCGATGCGTAATGCCGGTATCCCTTGCCAGTTCCGTGTGCGGGATGGCGGACATACCAGCGAATATTGGCATTCGGCACTTTATATGTGCCTGCCTTTTGTAAGTCGCAGCTTTGCTAAATAACAAAAAGCTAATTCATTTAATATAAGAAATTATGAAAAGATTATTAAGTTCGGCAGCGATGCTGCTGGTCTGCTGTGTCACCCTTTTTGCACAGCAAGCTCTTTGGGGAGGTGCGGCGGTTGTCTCTCCTGATATTCATGATGACAACACGGTTACTTTTCGCTTGAAAGCTCCTAAGGCTGTAAGGGTGCAGATTACCGGTGATTTTCTGCCTCCACAAACTATTAAGACTCCTCGTGGCGATTATGATGCACCGGGCATTGCCGATTTGACAGAGGGGAAGGATGGCGTTTGGGAATTTACTACTCCCGAACCATTGAAGCCGGAACTTTATGGATACTCCTTTATTGTGGATGGATTGAGAATGATGGACCCGAGCAATGTTTACATGATTCGGGATGTGGCTACCGTGACCAATGTATTTATCATCGGTGGTGACCGTGCCGATTTGTATAAAGTGAATAAGGTACCCCATGGAACGGTAAGTCGCATGTGGTACAATAGTCCTTCGCTGGGAATGGACCGCCGTCTGACGATTTACACTCCGGCTGGTTATGAAACCAGCGGCAAGCGTTATCCGGTATTTTATCTGCTTCATGGTGCAGGTGGTGATGAGGAAGCTTGGATTGCTCTTGGCCGTACTTCGCAGATATTGGATAATCTCATTGCACAAGGCAAGGCTAAACCTATGATTGTGGTGATGACTAACGGCAATGCTTGGCAAGATGCTGCTGCAGGTGAATCTCCCAAGGGTTTTGTTGCCCCCTCCATGCGTCCCGACGAAAGAGCGAAGGTGGCGGAAGGTGCTTTTGAACTCTCGTTTCCCGAAATTGTGAAGTTCGTGGAGAAGAATTTCCGCACTCTTGCCAATAAGAAGAACCGTGCTATTGCCGGGCTTTCTATGGGTAGTTTCCACTCTTGCAATATTTCCAAGTATTACCCGGACATGTTCGACTATGTAGGTCTTTTCTCCGGTGCAAGTACCGGAAACGATAAATCGACTTGTCCGGTCTATACCGACTTCGAAGGTAAGCTGAAGACTCAGTTTGCCAAGAAACCGGCTCTTTACTTCATCGCATGCGGCAAGACGGACTTTGTTTATAAAGGTGTGGCCGACTTTCGCAAGTTGCTTGACGACAATGGTTATAAGTACGAGTATCTTGAAACGGGCGAGGGACATATCTGGAGGAACTGGCGAATCTATCTGACGGAGTTCGCGCCGAAGTTGTTCAAATAAGAGGATTTGGTATAACTAATTTAATAACAAAATAACATACGTATCATGAAAAGAATTTCTATTTTGTCAGCTCTGTTGCTGATGTGTGCGATGACTTTCGCGCAACAAGCTCTCTGGGGAGGCGCTCCCGTGGTCTCACCTGAGATACACGACAACAATACAGTAACTTTCCGCTTGAAGGCGCCGAAAGCCGTAAAGGTGCAAGTAACCGGCGACTTCCTGCCTACGCAGAAAATCAAGACTCCTTTTGGTGAGTTTGATGGTCCGGGTGTGGCAGATTTGAAAGAGAACAAGGACGGTGTGTGGGAATTCACTACTCCCGAACCGCTGAAACCGGAACTCTACAGCTACACTTTCCTGGTAGACGGACTGAAGATTAACGACCCTGCCAACGTCTATATGATTCGAGACGTGGCAAGCGTGACGAATGTATTCATCATCGGTGGTGACGAGCGCATCGACCTTTACAAAGTGAATAAAGTTCCTCATGGAACGGTATCTAAGGTATGGTACAACAGCCCTACGCTGGGTATGGACCGCCGTCTGACTGTCTATACGCCTGCCGGATATGAGACAAGCGGCAAGCGCTATCCCGTCTTCTACCTGCTACACGGCATGGGTGGCGACGAGAACGCATGGAGCGAACTGGGACGTACGGCACAGATTCTGGATAACCTCATCGCCCAAGGCAAGGCCAAGCCGATGATTGTAGTAATGACCAACGGTAACGCTGCGTTGGAGGCTGCTCCGGGTGAATCGTCACTGGGTTTTGCCGCTCCCAGCATGAATCTGCCCAAGACGATGGAAGGTTCTTTCGAAACGGCTTTCCCCGACGTGGTGAAATTCATTGATAAGACTTACCGTACGCAGGCCAACAAGAAGGGGCGTGCCATTGCTGGTCTCTCTATGGGAGGTTTCCACTCCATGCACATCTCCAAGCAATATCCGGACATGTTCGACTATGTAGGGCTGTTCTCGGCTGCCATCATGCCCAACAAAGATGTGAAGTCTCCGATTTATGACAACCTTGAAGTCAAACTGAAAACCCAGTTTGCCAAGAAACCGGCACTCTATTACATTGCTATCGGTAATAAAGACTTCTTGTTCCAAGCCAACAGCGACTACCGCAAGATGTTGGACGAGAAGGGTTACAAATATGAATATTATGAAACCGGAGAAGGTCATATCTGGAAGAACTGGCGTATCTATCTGACAGAATTCGCACCGAAGATATTTAAATAAGATTATGAAGAAGAATATCATATCCATGGCAGCAGCAATGGCTGTCTTGTCGGCTTGCGGACCGGGTGTGCCGCAGCTTGGAAAGTCCTCTCTGGATGAGGTGATTGGCGCCATGACCTTGGAAGAAAAGGCGCATCTGGTAGTGGGTACCGGTATGGCAGGCTTCTCGGGTGACAGTGCCGTAATCGGTGCAACGAGAAAGCTGGTGCCGGGTGCGGCAGGAACCACATACCCGATTGAACGCCTCGGTATTCCCGCTGTGGTGCTGGCTGATGGTCCCGCTGGACTGCGTATCGACCCCAAGCGTGAGGGGGATTCGGCTACATACTATTGTACTCATTTCCCTATCGGGACTTTGCTCGCCTCTACCTGGGACCAGGAATTGGTGGAAAGTGTAGGCCGGTCCATCGGTAACGAAGTGCTGGAATACGGTGCGGACGTGCTGTTGGCTCCGGCGCTGAACATTCACCGTAACCCGCTTTGCGGACGTAACTTCGAGTATTATTCCGAAGACCCGTTGGTGTCGGGTAAGATTGCCGCCGCCTACGTACGTGGTGTGCAGAGCAACGGTGTGGGTACCAGTATCAAGCACTTTGCTGTGAACAACCAGGAAACCAACCGTATGGCTACGGATGCGCATGTATCTCCACGCGCCTTGCGCGAAATCTACTTGAAAGGGTTCGAGATTGCCGTGAAGGAATCCGCTCCTTGGACCGTGATGTCCTCATACAACTACCTGAACGGTGTCTACACTTCGGAAAACAAGGAGTTGCAGACAACGATGTTGCGCGACGAATGGGGCTTCAAGGGCATGGTGATGACCGACTGGTTTGGCGGCAAGGATGCCGTGGCACAGATGGTGGCAGGCAACGACATGTTGCAGCCCGGTCTGCCCAAGCAGTACGAAGCCATCGTGAAGGGTGTGCAGGACGGAGCGTTAGATGAAGCCATCCTCAATCAGAATGTGAAGCGTATTCTGGAGATGATTCTCCAGACTCCCCACTTCAAGGGATATAAATACTCCAACAAGCCTGATTTGAAGGCGCATGCTGCCGTTACTCGCCAGTCGGCAACGGAAGGCATGGTATTGCTGAAGAACGATAACGGTGCTCTGCCGCTGGCTGCCGACGTGAAGAACGTGGCACTCTTCGGTTGCACTTCCTACGATTTCATTGCAGGCGGTACAGGTTCGGGCAACGTGAACCGCGCTTATACCGTTTCGCTATTGGACGGCTTGAAGAATGCCGGCTATGTGGTGGATGAAGCGCTGAAGAATAGCTATGAAGCTTACCTGAAAACTGAGAAAGAACGTCTGTCCAAAGATAAGAAAGAGTGGTTCATGCCCGATACCCGTCCGGCTGAGATGGCTGTTTCCGCACAAGTCATCCGCGAGCAGGCTGCCAAGGCCGATGTGGCACTGGTGACGCTGGGACGTACCTCCGGTGAGTTCCTTGACCGTATGGTAGCCGACTTCAACCTCACCAAAGAGGAACAGAACATGTTGAAAGCTGTGTCCGATGCTTTCCACGCTGCCGGAAAGAAGGTAGTGGTGGTGCTCAATATCGGTGGTGTGATTGAAACCGCTTCTTGGAAATCTGCTCCCGATGCCATTCTTTGTGCATGGCAGGCAGGCCAGGAGGGAGGAAACAGTGTGGCTGACGTGCTGAGTGGCAAGGCTTCTCCTTCGGGCAAGCTGACAATGACTTTCCCGGTGAAGTTTGAAGATGCCGCTTCTTCCGACAACTTCCCGATAGACATGCGTGTGAGCACCGACCTCATGAACAAAGGCGGGAAGAAGAACGACGTGAAGAACGTGGACTATACCAATTACGAAGAGGACATTTACGTGGGTTACCGTTACTTCGACACCTTTGGCAAGCAGGTTTCCTATCCTTTCGGTTACGGTCTTTCCTATACCACTTTTGCTTACGACAAGGCTGCTGTCAAGGCAGACAACGGTGTCTATACCGTGTCTGTAGAAGTGAAGAACACCGGTAAGGTAGCAGGCAAGGAAGTGGTTCAGCTTTATGTATCCGCTCCCGATGTTGCTGCCAACAAGCCCGAAAAGGAACTGAAGGCTTTTGCCAAGACCAAGGAGCTGAAACCGGGCGAAGCGGTTGTGGTGACGCTGAAAGTGAATGCTGATGACCTGGCTTCCTACGATGAGGCTGCATCGGCATGGGTGGTAACTCCCGGAAACTACAAGTTCCTCGTCGGGGCTTCCTCACGCGACATCAAGGCTACGCTGGAGGCTGAAGTAGCTGCCGCAACGCAGAAGACGAACAACATCTTGAAACTTCAGGAACCGATGAGCCTCTTGAAGAGATGAGAGTAGGATTGTCTGAAAAGATAACAAATCATACCCTAAAAAACATCCTGTTGTACCCTTTGGTATGGCAGGATGTTCTTATCTTTGTGCCTCGTATAAACAGATAGTGCAACTATTATAAACCAATATCACAACCATGAATAAAAAGTTAATCTTATCTTTAGCCCTATCAGGGTTAGTGCTTACTGCTACGGCGCAGACCACTGTTGCGCCTGCCATTCCAAGAGACGAGAAAATAGAACAGCAGATTGAGACTTTGCTGAAGAAGATGACGCTTGACGAGAAAGTCGGTCAGATGTGCGAACTCACTATCGACCTCCTGCAGAAACGCGCCAATCCCTTTGCCGGCCTCGACCCGAAGAACATCACGGTGAAGGACCTGCAAAAAATCATCAAGAGATACAAGCTTGAAAAGGAATTCAAGCTGGGCAAGGAGATGCCTTCGCAGGATGTGATGATGAAGCTCTATATGCGTATCCAAGGCATTGAGAATGCCAAGGGCTTCCAGTTGGATGAGGCGATGCTCGACTCTGTCATCGGAAAATACAAAGTAGGCTCCATCTTGAACGTGCCTAACGGTGTGGCACAAAGCGTGGAGAAGTGGCAGGAAATCATCAAACGCATTCAGGAGAAATCCATGGAGGTGATGGGTATTCCTTGTGTGTACGGTGTAGACCAGATACACGGAACTACCTATACGCTGGGTGGTACTTTCTTCCCGCAAGGCGTCAATATGGGAGCTACCTTCAACCGTGAACTGACACGTGAAGGTGCACGCATCTCCGCTTATGAAACAAAGGCGGGAAGCATTCCCTGGACGTATGCCCCGGTGACCGACCTCGGACGTGACCCGCGCTGGCCTCGTATGTGGGAAAACTATGGTGAAGACGCCTACGTCAATGCCGAAATGGGACGTGAAGCAGTTATCGGTTTCCAGGGCGAGAACCCCAACCTGATTGGCGGGAACAACGTTGCCGCTTGTATGAAGCATTATATGGGTTATGGTGTCCCCGTTTCCGGTAAGGACCGTACGCCGTCTTCCATCACCGAGCAGGATATGCGTGAGAAGCATTTTGCTCCTTATCTGGAAATGGTGAAGGCAGGTGCCCTCTCCGTGATGGTGAACTCCGCCATGAACAACGGCCTGCCTTTCCATGCCAACTATGAGCTGCTGACCAAGTGGCTGAAAGAAGACCTCAACTGGGACGGTATGATCGTGACCGACTGGGCGGACATCAACAACCTTTATAGCCGCGACCACATTGCCAAGGACAAGAAGGAAGCCATCAAGCTCGCCATCAATGCCGGTATCGACATGTCTATGGACCCGTACGACTGGAAGTTCTGTACACTCTTGAAGGAGCTGGTGGAAGAAGGTGAAGTTCCCATGAGCCGTATAGACGATGCTGTACGTCGTGTGCTGCGTTTGAAGTACCGTCTCAACCTATTTGAAAAGCCCTATTATGACTTGAAAGACTTCCCGTTGTTCGGTAGTGCGGAACATGCCGCTGCTGCATTGCAGGCTGCCGAAGAGTCTTTGGTACTCCTGAAGAATACAGACGGTATATTGCCGTTGGCAAAAGGCAAGAAACTGCTGGTTACCGGTCCGAATGCCAATTCCATGCGTTGCCTCAACGGTGGCTGGTCCTATTCATGGCAGGGCGACAAGGCCGACGAGCATGCAAGCCAATACAATACGATTCTTGAAGCCTTCACCAATAAATTCGGTGCGGACAATATCATTTACGAAGCCGGTGTCACTTATAAGCAAGGTGGCAACTGGTGGGAAGAGAATGCTCCTGAGATAGAGAAAGCCGTAGCTGCCGCTGCCGGTGCCGACTACATCGTTGCCTGCATCGGTGAGAACTCTTACTGCGAGACTCCGGGTAACCTGACGAACCTCTTCCTCTCCCAGAACCAGCTCGATTTGGTGAAGGCTCTTGCCAAGACCGGGAAGCCCATCATTCTGGTGTTGAACGAAGGTCGTCCTCGCCTGATTGCTGACATCGAGCCTTTGGCTAAGGCTGTTGTCAATACTATGCTTCCGGGCAACTACGGCGGTGATGCGTTGGCAAACCTCATTGCCGGTGACGCCAACTTCAGCGGAAAGATGCCTTTCACTTATCCGAAGGAAATCAACTCGCTGATTACGTACGACTACAAACCGTGCGAACACATCGGCAAGCAGATGGAAGGTGCTTATAACTACGATGCGCAAGTATCTGTACAGTGGGCGTTCGGTTATGGATTGAGCTATACCACTTTTGCATACAGCAACCTCAAGGTGGATAAGTCGGACTTTACCGCTGATGATGTGCTTACTTTCACCGTTGATGTGAAGAATACCGGCAACCGCATTGGTAAGGAAAGCGTGCTGCTCTTCAGCAGCGACCTCGTTGCTTCCCTTACTCCCGATACCCGCCGTCTTCGCGCTTTCGAAAAGGTGGAACTGAAACCGGGCGAGACAAAGACCGTGACACTGAAACTGAAAGGCTCCGACCTTGCTTTTGTAGGCTATGACGGCAAGTGGATTCTGGAGAAAGGTGACTTCCGCATCCAGACGGGTGACCAAACGGTGAACGTGGTTTGTACGGATACCAAGAAGTGGGAGACTCCGAATAAGTGATACGACAAGGTCTTTTAGACCTTTAGAACCATAGTAAAAGGGCTGATAGCATGAAACAAGCTATCGGCCTTTTATTTTTCCGCGTTGTCTTTCAACAGTATCTTCTTTCCGTTTGTATCTCCTTACTTCTTTTCCTGAAACAATAGAGATTGTATGCTTGAGATGTACATCTCATGTTGTCCGAGATGCACATCTCGTTGTGCTTGACATGTGCATCTCATGCAGTATGGAACGTGATAATTCATTTCATAAAGTATAAGCTTCTGTCTCATAAGATTATATGTTTTACCCCTTATCTTGAAGTGTTGAAAGGGTGTGTTTGTAATATAATTCCCGTTTGAACCGTTAAATCAATCTTTTTTTCTCTAATATTTTGTAGTCGAACAGATTATTTATATCTTTGCAACCGAAAACGGATGAAAGGTGGAGGGGCGATTAAGCTCCTCTTTTTTGTTCCTAATGGTTAATCTATGATAGAAAAGAAAACTGTTTGTCAGATTGTTGACGAGTGGCTGGCAGGAAAGGACTACTTCCTTGTGGAGGTGACAATCAGCCCGGATGACAAGATTTTGGTGGAAATAGACCACAAAGAAGGTGTTTGGATTGAGGACTGCGTAGAGCTGAGCCGCTACATCGAGTCCAAGTTGAACCGTGAGGATGAGGATTATGAGTTGGAAGTCGGTTCGGCCGGCATCGGACAGCCCTTCAAGGTACTGCAGCAGTACATTAACCACATCGGCAAGGAAGTGGAAGTGCTGGCAAAGGACGGCCGCAAGCTCAGCGGCGTGTTGAAGGAAGCCGACGAACAGCATTTCGTCGTGACCATTCAGAAGAAAGTGAAAGAGGAAGGTGCCAAGCGTCCCAAGCTGGTGGACGAGGACTTGACCTTTACGTATGAAGAGATAAAATACACTAAATACTTAATCAGTTTTAAATAAGACTATGGCCAAAAAAGTAGAGACTGTCAGCTTGATAGATACATTTTCGGAATTTAAGGAACTGAAGAATATCGACAGAACCACGATGGTAAGCGTACTCGAGGAGTCGTTCCGTAGTGTGATTGCGAAAATGTTCGGTACCGATGAGAATTACGACGTAATTGTAAACCCGGACAAGGGTGACTTCGAAATATGGCGTAACCGTGAGGTAGTGGCAGACGAGGATTTGGAAAACCCGAACCTGCAGATTGCATTGTCCGAAGCACAAAAGATTGATGCTTCTTATGAAGTGGGCGAGGAAGTGACGGATGAAGTTATCTTCGCGAACTTCGGTCGCCGTGCCATCTTGAACTTGCGCCAGACACTGGCCTCCAAGATATTGGAACTGGAGAAAGATAGTATTTACAACAAATACATTGATAAAGTGGGTACCATCATCAATGCGGAAGTCTACCAGATTTGGAAGAAAGAGATGCTGCTGCTCGATGATGAAGGCAACGAACTGTTGCTGCCCAAGACCGAACAGATACCGAGTGACTTCTACCGCAAGGGCGAGACCGCCCGCGCCGTAGTGGCACGTGTGGACAACAAGAATAATAATCCGAAGATTATCCTAAGCCGTACGTCGCCCGTCTTCCTGCAACGTCTGTTCGAAATGGAAGTACCCGAAATCAATGACGGACTGATTACCATCAAGAAGATTGCCCGCATCCCCGGCGAGCGTGCCAAGATTGCCGTTGAGAGCTACGATGACCGTATCGACCCGGTAGGTGCCTGCGTGGGTGTGAAGGGTAGCCGTATTCATGGTATTGTCCGCGAGCTTCGCAACGAGAATATCGACGTTATCAACTATACGTCCAATATCCAGTTGTTTATACAGCGTGCCTTGAGCCCTGCCAAAATTTCTTCCATCCGCTTGAACGAGGAAGAACGCAAGGCTGAAGTGTTCTTGAAACCCGAAGAGGTGTCGCTGGCTATCGGTAAAGGCGGTTTGAATATCAAGCTTGCCAGTATGTTGACTGAGTACACCATCGACGTGTTCCGCGAGTTGGATGAGGCCATAGAGGATGAAGACATCTACTTGGACGAATTCCGTGATGAAATAGACGGTTGGGTTATCGATGCCATCAAGGCTATCGGTATCGATACGGCTAAGGCTGTGTTGAACGCTCCCCGTGAGATGTTGATTGAGAAGACGGACCTCGAAGAAGAGACGGTGGACGAGGTATTGCGCATTTTGAAACAGGAGTTTGAAGAGGAGAATGAATGATTTACGATTTTACGATTTACGATTTACGATTAGAGTTTGATTGTAAATGTAAGTCGTTCCGCTCCGAGTATTATCAATCGTAAATCGTAAATGGTTAAATCGTAAATAGAAAAAATTGATGACGATAAGGTTAAACAAAGTAACAAGAGATTTAAATGTAGGGATTACGACGGCTGTCGAGTTCCTGCAAAAGAAGGGATTTACCGTTGAGGCAAATCCGAACACAAAAATTACGGATGAACAGTTCGAACTGCTCAAAAAGGAGTTTAGTACAGATAAGGACCTTAAGATAAAGTCGGAGCGTTTCAGCCAGGAACGTCAGAGCAAGGACCGCAACAAGGCGTCCGTGTCTATTGACGGCTATAGGGAAACGCAGGAGAAAGCGAAGCCCGAAGAGATTAAGACGGTTGTTCCGGAAGACGCACGTCCGAAGTTCAAGCCGGTAGGCAAGATTGATTTGGACAAACTGAACCGTAGACCTGCTCCTGCTCAGGAAAAAGAGAAAGAAGCGGAAAAAGCGGTAGAGGAGAAGAAGGTGGAGGAACCGGCAGTTGTAGAAACGCCGAAACCGGAACCTGCTCCTGCTCCCCAACCGGAACCACAGCCGCAACCGGAGGTACAGCCGGCATCTGAACCCGAGCCGCAGCCCGTTTCGGAACCGCAGCCACAACCCGTTGTCAAGGAAGAGCCTGCTCCGGTTGTAGAGGCTCAACAAGAATCTAAAAAGGAAGAAATGATAGAAGCGCCTGCTCCCGCACCGGCAGCTGAAGAAGCACCGGTTGAAAAAGAGAGGAAAGAAGAAGGAGAAGAAATCTTCAAGATACATCAGCCTGAGTTTGTTTCGAAGATTAATGTCATCGGACAGATAGACTTGGCGGCCCTGAACCAATCCACACGCCCAAAGAAGAAATCGAAAGAGGAGAAACGCAAGGAGCGTGAAGAGAAGGAAAAGATTCGCCAGGATCAGAAGAAGCAGATGAAGGAAGCTATCATCAAGGAAATCCGCCGTGATGACAGCAAGTTGAAGGATACCGCTGCCGGCGATGCCAACGGCAAGAAGAAACGTGTCCGTATCAATAAGGAGAAAGTGGACATCAACAATGCTTCCAACTTCCAGCGTGGTGGCAACGATCGTGGACACGCAGGTGCCCAGCAAGGTCAGGGGGCCCGCCCGCAAGGTGGAAACCAGCCTGGTGGAAACAATGCCAATAATAACCGCAACCGCAATAAGGACCGCTTCAAGAAGCCGGTCATCAAGCAGGAGGTTAGCGAGGAAGATGTAGCAAAGCAGGTAAAGGAAACTTTGGCACGCCTCACTTCCAAAGGAAAGAACAAAGGTGCCAAGTATCGTAAGGAAAAACGTGACATGGCTTCCAGCCGTATGCAGGAATTGGAAGACATGGAAATGGCAGAAAGCAAGGTACTGAAGATTACGGAATTCGTGACGGCCAACGAGTTGGCAAGCATGATGGATGTTTCTGTTACTCAGGTCATCGCCACTTGTATGAGCATTGGTATGATGGTATCCATCAACCAGCGTCTGGATGCCGAGACCATCAACTTGGTGGCTGAGGAATTCGGCTTCAAGACAGAATATGTAAGCGCAGAAGTGGCGCAGGCCATCGTAGAGGAAGAGGATGATGAGGAAGATTTGGAACCTCGCGCTCCGATTGTAACAGTGATGGGTCACGTAGACCACGGTAAGACTTCATTGCTCGACTATATCCGTAAGGCGAATGTGATTGCCGGTGAAGCGGGTGGTATCACACAGCACATCGGTGCCTACCACGTGTCGCTGGACGACGGACGTAAGATTACATTCCTCGATACTCCGGGCCACGAGGCGTTTACCGCCATGCGTGCCCGTGGTGCCAAAGCTACGGATATTGCCATCATCATTGTGGCTGCTGACGACAACGTGATGCCGCAGACAAAGGAAGCCATCAACCATGCCATGGCTGCGGGTGTTCCTATTGTATTTGCAATCAATAAGATTGATAAACCGACTGCCAATCCCGACAAGATTAAGGAAGAGCTGGCTGCCATGAACTTCTTGGTGGAAGAGTGGGGCGGTAAGTATCAGTCGCAAGATATCTCTGCCAAAAAGGGTATCGGTGTACCCGAGTTGATGGAGAAAGTGCTGCTCGAAGCAGAAATGCTAGAGCTGAAAGCAAACCCGAACCGCCGTGCTACCGGTTCCATTATCGAGTCCTCATTGGATAAGGGTCGTGGCTATGTGGCTACGGTACTCGTTTCCAACGGTACCTTGAAAATGGGCGACATCGTGCTGGCGGGTACCAGCTACGGTAAGGTGAAGGCTATGTTCAATGAGCGTAACCAACGCATGCAGGAGGCTGGTCCTTCTACACCTGCCCTGATATTGGGCTTGAACGGTGCACCTGCTGCTGGCGACACGTTCCACGTAATCGAAACGGAGCAGGAAGCACGCGAGATTGCCAACAAACGCGAACAGTTGCAGCGTGAACAAGGTTTGCGTACGCAGAAGATGCTGACGCTCGACGAAGTGGGCCGCCGTCTGGCGCTGGGTGACTTCCATGAGCTGAACGTGATTGTGAAGGGTGACGTGGACGGTTCTGTGGAAGCGTTGAGCGACTCTTTAATCAAGCTGTCTACGGAGCAGGTGCAGGTAAACGTAATCCACAAGGGTGTCGGTCAGATTTCCGAATCGGATGTCTCGCTGGCTGCCGCTTCGGATGCGATTATCGTCGGTTTCCAGGTACGTCCTTCGGGTGCTGCCGCCAAGATGGCAGAGCAGGAGGGTGTGGATATCCGCAAGTACTCCGTCATCTACGATGCCATCGAAGAGGTGAAGGCTGCCATGGAAGGTATGCTGGCACCGACATTGAAGGAGCAGATAACGGCAACCATCGAGGTGCGCGAAGTGTTCAACATCACGAAGGTGGGACTGGTGGCAGGTGCCATGGTCAAGACCGGAAAGGTGAAACGCAGCGACAAGGCCCGTTTGATACGCGACGGTATCGTAATCTTTACGGGTGCCATCAATGCCCTGAAGCGCTTCAAGGACGACGTGAAGGAGGTAGGTACCAACTTCGAGTGCGGTATCAGCCTGACAAACTGCAACGACATCAAGGTGGGCGATATTATCGAATCTTACGAAGAAATAGAAGTGAAGCAAACATTATAATTGAATAATGTGCAAATATGCTAATGTGCCAATTGGCTGCGCGTACAGAAAATGCCGCAGGGCAATTGGCACATTTTGCATATTAGTTATTTGCTCATTGACCCATTAGCATATTGGCACATTAGCATATTGTCACATTGGTACATTAATTTTATGGCAATTATAGATATCATCATATTGGCTGCTTTCGGCTTGGGCGCAATCATTGGCTTCATGAAAGGTTTTGTGAAGCAATTGGCCTCTTTGCTGGGGCTGATTGTCGGTCTGCTGGCGGCAAAGGCTTTGTATGCCTCGTTGGCAGTGAAGCTGTGCCCCACGTTGACAGACTCTATGACAGTGGCGCAAGTACTGGCATTTGTCTTCATCTGGCTGGCTGTTCCTTTGCTCTTCTCCCTGGTGGCTTCTCTGCTGACCCGGGCAATGGAGGCCGTCTCGCTGGGCTGGCTCAATCATTGGTTGGGGGCTGGTCTAGGGGCTTTGAAGTACCTCCTGCTGACGAGCCTGCTGATTGGTGTCATCGAATTTATAGACGGAGACAATACGCTGATTAGCAAAACAAAAAAGAAAGAATCAGTGTTATATTATCCTATGGAAGAGTTTGCCGGGATATTCTTTCCCGCGGCAAAGGCGGTTACGGAGCAGATTGTAAACGGAGACTTTGACTGATACCGTGAACCGTGATTTTGTAATTCATAATTTGTAATTATAGAAGTGATGCAACAAGAAGAACCCAATAAATATGTAAAGGAACTCACTCAGGAGAAGTATAAGTACGGTTTCACGACCGACGTGCATACAGACATCATTGAGCGCGGGCTGAATGAAGATGTAGTGCGGCTTATCTCTGAGAAGAAGGGAGAACCGGAATGGTTGCTGGAGTTCCGCCTGAAGGCATATCGCCACTGGCTGACATTGGAGATGCCTACATGGGCACATCTCCGCATTCCCGAAATAGATTATCAGGCCATATCCTACTATGCCGACCCTACGAAGAAGAAGGAAGGACCGAAAAGCATGGATGAGGTAGACCCTGAGTTGATAAAGACTTTCAATAAGCTGGGCATTCCGCTGGAAGAGCAGATGGCGTTAAGCGGTATGGCTGTGGATGCCGTTATGGACTCGGTGTCTGTAAAGACTACCTTCAAGGAGACGCTGATGGAGAAAGGAATCATCTTCTGCTCGTTCAGCGAGGCTGTACGCGAGCATCCCGACTTGGTACAGAAATATCTCGGTTCGGTGGTGCCTTATCGTGACAACTTCTTTGCGGCACTGAACTCGGCGGTGTTCTCCGACGGTTCTTTTGTCTATATCCCGAAGGGGGTACGTTGTCCGATGGAGTTGTCCACCTATTTCCGCATCAATGCCCGCAATACGGGGCAGTTCGAAAGAACCTTGATTGTGGCGGATGATGATTCGTACGTTTCTTATCTGGAAGGGTGTACGGCTCCGATGCGTGACGAGAACCAGTTGCACGCGGCCATTGTGGAAATTGTGGTGCACGACCGTGCAGAAGTGAAATACAGCACCGTGCAGAACTGGTATCCCGGTGATGCCGAGGGCCGGGGTGGTGTCTATAACTTTGTGACGAAGCGTGGCCATTGTAAAGGGGTGGACAGTAAACTGTCTTGGACACAAGTGGAAACAGGTTCGGCCATTACCTGGAAGTATCCGTCTTGCATCCTTTCCGGCGACAATTCGACAGCGGAGTTCTATAGTGTGGCAGTAACCAATAACCATCAGCAGGCAGACACGGGAACAAAGATGATTCATCTGGGCAAGAATACCCGGAGCACCATTGTGAGCAAAGGCATTTCTGCCGGAAAGAGCGAAAACTCTTACCGCGGCTTGGTGCGCGTGGCACAGAAAGCGGACAATGCTCGTAATTACAGCCAGTGCGACTCCTTGCTACTTGGTGACAAATGCGGCGCGCATACTTTCCCCTACATGGATATTCACAATGAAACGGCCATCGTGGAGCATGAGGCCACTACCAGCAAAATCAGTGAGGACCAGATATTCTACTGCAATCAGCGCGGTATTTCTACGGAAGATGCCGTGGGGCTGATTGTGAACGGTTATGCCAAAGAAGTTTTGAATAAACTTCCGATGGAGTTTGCCGTAGAAGCGCAGAAGTTGCTTGCCATTTCGCTGGAAGGAAGTGTGGGGTGATTGGACGATTAGACGATTTACGATTTACGATTGAAGTTTGATTGTAAATGTAGACCGTCTTAAAAGTAATTTCAATCGTAAATTGTAAATCGTAAATCGTAAATTGTAAATCGTAAATTGTAAATCAAATGATTACTATTGAACAACTTAAAGACGTGAAAGAGCGCACTGATGCGCTGAGGAGGTATCTTTGACATCGACGGGAAGAAAATTCAAGTCGAAGAAGAGCAATTAAGAACACAAGCTCCGGGTTTCTGGGATGATCAGAAACGTGCCGAAGCACAAATGAAGAAGGTGAAGGACTTGCAGAAGTGGATTGCAGACTATAATACAGTCAAGACACTGAGCGATGAGCTGGAACTGGCTTTCGATTTTTATAAAGACGAACTTGTTACCGAAGCAGAAGTGGATGAGGGTTATGCCAAAGCACTGGAAGCTGTAGAGAA
>OLQA01000867.1_pt1 | contig 28791 bp, 28 predicted proteins | sample 1673151 | NCBI WGS metagenome assembly OLQA01 (sample SAMEA3136760, study PRJEB25190) | human gut metagenome | biome: human gut; feature: human-associated habitat; material: faeces | place: Austria | collected 2013
GCGGCTCCGGGCCATGTGCTGGTGGATGCGGACTATTCCCAGATCGAGCTGCGGCACGAGCAGTTGCGGGACATCAGCAAGTGCATCCCCTGCGAGGCCATCGTCTACGGGCGGCTGCCGCTGATGATCACGGAAAATTGCATCGTGGCGAACGAGTTCGGCTGCCGGCACTTTAAGGGGCGCTGCGATGCTCTCTGCGCGGACAGCGCGTGCGCCGGAGCGCCGGAGCTGACCGACCGCGTGGGCGAGCGGTTCCCGGTGCTGCACGCCTACGGCTGCCGGAGCGAGCTCCAGAACGGCAAGACGCTGTGGCTGGCAGACAAGCCGGAGTACCGGAAAATCGGTTTGACCTACGCGCGGCTGCGCTTTACGACCGAGTCGGCGGAGGAGTGCGTGCGCGTGCTGCGGGCCTACAAGGGGCGGGAGGAATACACGCCCAAGGACATCACGCGCGGGCTTTTCTACCGCGGCGTGGAGTAAAAATGAAAACGAAACGTAGTTTTTCTACGTGATATTACGATTTGTATTGAAAAGAGGACTGAGATCATGCCGCATATCGTGCTGGCTTCCAAGTCGCCGCGCCGCCATGAGCTGCTGCGGCGCATGGGCATCACCGAGTTTTCCGTGGTCGTTCCCGACGTGGAGGAGACCTATCCCGAGGGGCTTGCGCCGCAGGAGATCGTCGCGCACATCGCGCGCCTGAAATCCGACGCGGCGGCGCCGCTGGTCGGGCCGGAGGATATTCTCATCACGGCGGACACGATGGTGTTTTTGGAGAATGACCGGCTCGGCAAGCCGCGCGACGAGGCGGACGCGCTGCGGATGCTCACGGAGCTGGCGGGAAACCGCCACACGGTCTGCACGGGCGTGACGGTGCGGCAGGGCGGCAAGGCGGAAGCCTTTACGGTATCGACGGACGTGTACTTCCGTCCTTGCACGGAGGAGGAGCTGCGCGCCTACATCGCCACCGGCGAGCCGATGGACAAGGCGGGCGCTTACGGCGTGCAGAGCCTGGGCGCGCTGCTCGTCGAGCGCATCGACGGCGACTTCTACAACGTCATGGGACTGCCGGTGGAGAAGCTGGGGCAATGCCTGACGAAGCATTTCGGCGTGCGCTTCTTCTAAAATAACGACCCCCGAAGGGAGGGCTGCGCTTTGCGCGAATTTCTGGAAAAATACGGCCTGCGGCTGCTCATTATTACGACCGCCTGCGCGGTGCTCATCAGCGTGCTGAGCTTTGTAAGCGCGACGTCGGGCTTTTTGCAGAATGCGGTGGGCGTGCTGACCTATCCGTTCCGCTCGGCGGTCACGGCGGTGGCGACGTGGGCGGAGGACAAGCAGCGCTATTATAAGGACTACTCCGACCTCATAGCGGAAAACGAGGCGCTGCGCGAGCGCGTGGCGGAGCTGGAGCGCGACGCGCGGCAGGCCGAGGCCGACCGCGAGGAGAACGCGCTGCTGCGCGAGCTGCTGGAGCTGCGGGAGCAGCGGCGTGACCTGACCTTCGAGTCCGCGGCGGTCATCGACCGCGAGAGCACGAACTGGACGAGCGCGCTGACGCTCAACCGCGGCACGGCGCACGGCGTGGAGAAAAACGACTGTGTGGTGTCCGCCGAGGGCGACCTGGTGGGCGTGGTGTCCGCGGTGGGCTACAACTGGTGCACCGTGCTGACGGTGATCGACACCGACACGGAGCTGGGCGCGCGGGTGTTCCGCACGCAGGAGGTCGCGGTCGCGGAGGGCGATCTGGCGCTGATGGGCGAGGGAAAGCTCAAGCTGAGCTATCTTTCCGCCGACGCGCAGCTGCTCTCGGGCGATGTGGTGACGACCTCGGGCCTCGGCGGGTTCTACCCGGGCGGGCTGGTCATCGGGACGGTGGAGTCCGTGCGGACGGGCGACGACGGACTGGCGCAGTACGCGGTGCTTGCGCCTGCGGCTCGGCTCGGCGAGCTGAGCGAGGTATTCATCATCAAGGATTTTAACATCGTCGACTGACGGTGAAGCATTTTTCGGAAAGGGGGCGCTGCCATGTCGCCGTCGACCACGCGTGATACAGCGGTCAAATGGACCGCTTACGCGCTTGCGTGTCTGCTGCTGCTCTTTGGGCATGAGCTGACGCTTGCCCATCTGCGCGTGTGGGGCATCGCGCCCTTTCTGCCACCGCTGCTGCCGGCGGTGCTCGCGTCGATGGAGGACCGGCTGGAGGGCTTTGTGTTCGCGCTGGCGTTCGGCGTGCTGTGCGACCTGGCGCTGACCGCCCCGCTGCCGTGCCTGTACACGATCGCGTTCCCGCTCACGGCGCTGCTCGCGGCGCTCATCGCGAGGAGCGTGCTGCAGCCGGGCATCCTGTGCTCGCTGGCGGTGAGCACGGCGGCATTCGTGCTCGTGGACCTCATCACGGCGGTCACGCTGCTCGCCGGCGGACGCTCGGAGCTGTCCGCCATCGCGCTGCGCGCGGTGCAGGAGCTGGCGCTCTCGCTGCCGCTGCTGATCGTATGCCACCCGGTGCTGGCGTTCCTGCATCGGAAATTTACCCTGTAACAACGGCAAAGAACCGCGAAGGGAGGGCCTGCCGTGGACGACAAAAAGCAATTCAGCCGACGCCTGCTCGCGATCGGCGTGCTCTTCTCGCTGGTGCTGGCGGCGTATTTCGTGACGCTCTTTGACGCGCAGATCGTACACGGCGCGGAGTACCGCGCGCGGTCCATCCGCGCGAACACGAAGAGCGAGACGGTGGTGACCTCGCGCGGCATCCTGACTGACCGGAACGGCAAGGCGCTGGTGACGAACCGGAGCGTGTATACGCTCGAGCTGGACACTTCGCTCGCGCCGTCGGACGACGCGGCGCTCAACAAGGAGCTGCTGCGGCTCATCGAGCTGCTGGAAAACCGGGGGATCGTCTGGGAGGACACGCTGCCGCTGACGGCGGGCGCGCCGTTCGCCTATGATTTTTCCGTCTCCGGCTCGCACACGGCGCTCAACAGCTACCTTGTGAGCAAGAAGTGGGCGGACGAGGACGCGCTGACGACCGACACCGACCCGCCGCTGAGCCCCGAGGCGCTGCTCTCGCGGCTGCGCGCGGAGTTCAAGGCGGATGAGGATCTGACCGACACGGAGGCACGCAAGCTCGTCGGACTGCGCTACTGCCTCGCGGTGACAAAGCTCAACCAGCTCTCGACGGCGGCCATCGCGTCGGACATTTCCGTGGAGCTGATCGCGGAGCTGAAGGACGGCGCGTATGCGCCCATCCACATCGGCACCTCGTCCGTGCGCGAGTACCAGACCGACGCGGCGGCGCACATTCTCGGCCGCGTCACGAAGATCCCGCGCGAGAGGTGGAACGAATACAAGGAAAAGGGCTATGCGATGAACGCCTATGTCGGCTACGACGGCGTGGAGCTGGCCTTCGAGGACTATCTGCGCGGCAGGAACGGGCGGCGCATTGTGGAGACCAATACGGCGGGCAAGGTGACGGGGGAGATCTATTCCGTCGAGCCGGAGCCGGGCAATACGGTCGCGCTGACGCTGGACATCGACTTTCAGGAGGATGTGGAGCGCATTCTCGCCGAGACAGTGGAGAGCATGACGGCGGAGGACGACATCGACCGCGGCGCGGCCGCGGCGGTGGTGCAGGTCGGCACGGGCGAGGTGCTCTCGCTCGCGTCGTACCCGACCTTCTCGCTCAAGACCTTCAACGAGGATTACACGGAGAACAACACCGATCCGCTCCAGCCGTTCTGGAACCGCGCGACGCAGGGCACCTACGCGCCCGGCTCGACCTTCAAGCCGGTGACGGCCATCGCGGCGCTGGAAACCGGCATCATCACGCCGAAGTCCACCATTCTGACGAAGGGCGTGTATCACTACGGCGACTGGGCCTACAAATGCTGGCTCTACAACCAGAACGGCGGCACGCACGGGCGCATCGACGTGACCGAGGCCATCAAGGTGTCGTGCAACTATTTCTTCTATGACATCGGACGCAGGACGGGCATCTCCACGATCGCGCGCTATGCCTCGGCCTTCGGTCTCGGTGAGCCGACGGGCATCGAGATCCCGGAGAAGATCGGCGTGATGACCACGCCGGACTACGTCAACTCGCTCGACGGGCATTACTGGACGGACGGTCAGACGCTGACCGCCGCCATCGGCCAGTCGTACTCGCTCTTTACGCCTTTGCAGCTTGCGAACTACGTTGCGACGCTCGCGGGCGGCGGGACGCGGTACAACGCGCATCTGCTCAAGGAGGTGCGGACCTACGACAGCGCCGAGCTCGTCGACGTGTACGACGAGCCGCCGGCGGAGATCATCGACATCGAGCCGGAGAATTTGCAGGCGGTCTTGCAGGGAATGCGCGACCTGGTCGTGTCGGGCAGCGTGGCGTATTATTTCAAGGACTGCGTGGTGGACGCCGCCGCCAAGACCGGCACGGCGCAGACCGGCGGCAAGGTCAGCAACGGCGTATTCGTGGCGTTCGCGCCCTACGACGATCCGCAGATCGCGCTGGCGGTGGTGATCGAAAAGGGCGGCAGCGGCGGCGCGCTGGCCTCGACCGCGGTGCAGATTCTCAACGCCTACTTCACCTCGGTGGATGAGGCGAAGGCGGTCGTGGGCGAAAATATGCTCATCCAGTAAAAGACGGAAGCGGTCTCCCGCAGGGGAGGCCGCTTCTTTGCGTGCGCTTTACTTTTTCTGCTTGCGGATATCGTCGCCGACAAAGGCGAGAAGCTGGTATTCGCCCTCGATGCGGGAGGCAATGGCGGAGCCATACCGCTTTTCGATGTCGTCTGGCTTAATGTTCGTGCTAATGATGGTGCTTTTCCTTGTTAGCAATCGAGTGTTAATGATTTGATATAAGGCGCTGCGGACGAACTCGGTGGTCAGCTCGGTGCCGAGATCGTCGATGATGAGCAGGTCACAGCGCAGAATGCGGGAAACATCGTCGTTTGCGGACTCCTCCGAGGTAAATTTCTGCGCCTCAAAGCGGGAGAAGATGTGCTGCGCGGTGTCGTAGACAACGCTGTGACCGTCTCCGCTAACCTCGCGGGCAATGCAGGCGGAGAGAAAGGTTTTGCCGAGCCCTGGAGCGCCAGAGAAAAAAAGATTTCCGCCCACAGAGGAGAACTCTCGCGTGTAGCGGATGCAGATGTTCTTGATCTTCGTCATCTGTTCACGCGGGGCGCGTCCCGTGTCATAGTCAACTTGGGGAGAATAGAGCGTGAGGTCAAAGTCATCAAAATCATGGCTTTCTAAATCGAGCGTTTGTGAAAGCTCCTCAATTTGTACACGGGCATAGTAATCGTTGAGACAGGCACAGACTTCGTTCCCCCACCAGCCTGTGTCCTTACAGTGGGGGCAGGCGGGTTTATCTTCAAGATAATCAGCAGGAAAGCCGTGGGAGACGAGCAGCTCGGCGCGCTCGCGCTGGAGGGCGAGGTTTTCCTCCCTGAGCGCTTCGATGGCGGGGCGGGGGTCCGTGCCGCGGCGCAGGGCGGAGGAAATGAGCTTGGACATGGTCTCGCGCAGGGCGGCGTCGATCTCCGCGATGCGGGGGACGACGGCGTAGACCGCGCGTTCGCGCGCGTGCAGCGCGTCGGCGCGGCGCTGCTTCGCCTCCTCGAAGCGGACCATCGCGCGGCGCATGAGCTTTCCATCGTATGCCATTTGGGAATCACCTCTTTATTACAACATATACTTTTTTGCCCATGCGTTCTTGCCGCTGGACGGTTTTTCTTCTTTTTTCGGCGCGGCGTTTTCCGCCGCAGTCTCCGCGGGGGTGTGGAGTCCCTTTTCGTGCCAGCGCTTCAGGATGCCGTTGCAGTACGCCCACTTGAATTCATGGCAGCGCAGGACGGTCTTATCATACGCGAGGGCGACGGTCTCGGCGGGGAAGCCCATGTCCACCCAGGCGGCGAGGTATTTCTCCTCGCTCGGGGAGGGCTTGCGTTCGCCGAGCTGAAGGACTGCCATGTAGGCGGGGTACTTCTGCTCGCGCGCGTGGAGGGCGTTGAGGTAGTCGTTTGCGCTGGTCGAGGAAAGGAGGCCCTTTCTCGCCCAGACGTAGCCCTCCTGCTCGATCCGGCGCATGGTGGGCAGCCGCCCCGCGCCGTACTGCGCGGCGTGGCGGGCGATGCAGTGGTTGACGAGGAGAAAGAGCACGTCGGCGGGCAGGCCGAGGTCCTCGTAAAGCCCGAGGAGCTTGCCGACGGACGGCGTAGAGAGCGGGCCGAGCTTGCGCTCGACCTCGCGCAGAAGCGCGGAAAAGCTCGCGTCCTGCTCTAACTTGCGGGCGACGTCCTCGCGCGAATAGGCGGGGCGCTCGGCGGTGGGCGCGGGGACGGGCGAGGGAGTGGGCTCCTCCGGCTTCGGGGCGCTGACGAGTCCCATGCGGGCAAGGGCGGCCTCAGCGCGCGAGCGGCGCGCTTCGTCCCATTTGAGCTCGGCGCGGAGCGTTTCGGGGGAGGCGCTGCCGCGGTTTTTGAGCAGGCACAGGTAGAGCAGGGCGGCGTCGCCGTCCCCGCCGTCGATCAGGCGGCGCGTCACGGCGGCGGACAGGGTGATATTCTCCTGCTCGCTCAGGTGCAGAACATAGCCGGCCATAGCGCGCCTCCCTTCATTCGATCATAAGTCCCTTTATTTTACACGAAGCGGAGCGATTCGTAAATAGGAAGATCGGGGAAATGAAAATTTTCCCGATTCCCTGACAAAATTCGCGCGGCTTTGCGTTCTGCCGCTTTTAGAATGGGGACAAGGATGCGGGGAGACCGCGATAGGAGGGAACGCCATGGAGATCATGCACAAGGGAATGTGGACGGGCCGGCGCGTGCTGTATCTGAGCGTGGACGCGATCCGCGCGAATCCCGATCAGCCGCGGAAATACTTTGAGCCGGAGGCGCTGCGCGAGCTGGCGGAGAGCATCGGGCGCTACGGCATTTTGCAGCCGCTGACCGTGCGGCGCGGGGAGGACGGCTACGAGCTGATCGCAGGAGAGCGGCGGCTGCGGGCGGCGAAGCTCGCGGGTCTGCGGGAGGTGCCGTGCCTTGCGGTGCGGTCGGATGAGGAGGAGTCGGCGCTGCTTTCGCTGATCGAAAATTTGCAGCGGCAGGACCTGCACTACATGGAGGAGGCCGCCGCCATCGCAAAGCTCATCGCGGTCTACGGCCTGTCGCAGGAGCAGGCGGCGGAGAGGCTGGGCAAGTCGCAGAGTGCGGTGGCGAACAAGCTGAGGCTGCTGCGGCTCTCGCCCGCGTGCGTGGCGCTGCTGCGCGAGGGGGGGCTTTCCGAGCGGCACGCGCGCGCCCTGCTGCGATTGAGCGACGAGAACGAGCGTCTGGCGGCGCTGCGCGTCATCGTGGAGCGTGGCTGCAACGTGGCGCAGGCGGAGGCGTACATCGAGTCGGTTTTGCAGCGCGCGGCGGTCACGCCGCCGCGGCGGAGGCCGACGTTCATCGTGAAGGACGTGCGGCTGTTTCTCAACACCATCCGGCGGAGCATGGGCATCATGCAGCGCGCGGGGGTGGACGCGGCGTGCGAGCGGGAGGACACGGACGAGGAGATCCGGCTGACCATCCGCATCCCGCGCACGGGGGCTGCCAAAACGGCGTAAAAATTGTAACCAAATCGTTACTCTTTTTCGCAAAATCTATGCTATACTGCAATAGACTGGCTGTGGTATACACAGCGGGATATTGATTCAGAACAGCAGGAGGGTGCCGGAATGGAAGAAAACCTGGGTGCCTTTGAGGAAAAGAGAAACGAGGCCGCGGAGACAGCGGAGAGCGCCGGCAAGGGCGGCAAGCATTTGGCGAAGGTCGGCAAAAGAGGGTGGGCCATTGCCGGTATCGCGCTCGGCGTGCTGGCCGCGGCGTATCTGGGGCTGTGCGCCTACGCGGCGCTGAGCGGGACCATCTATCCCAACACGACGGTCGGCGGCGTGAACTACGGCGGCATGACCGAGGAGCAGGCGGCGGCGGAGCTGACGCGGCGGGTCATTGACGCGCAGAGCGCGCGGCTCGACTTTGCCGTGATGGAGGGAGACAGCTGCGAGGTGATCGCGGGTGTGGCGCTGAGCGATATTCCGGTGGACATCGACTGCCGGAAGGCCGCGGATACGCTGGCGCGGGTGCACAGCGCGAAGGGCGGCGGCTTTTTCAAGAGCGGCGCGGGCTTCCTTTTCTCGCTTTTTACCGAGCATGAGGAGAGCATCGTATCCGAGGAGCCGTTTTGCGCGGCGGCGGAGCCGGTGCTGGATGCGCTGGAGTGCGAGCCGGTGGAGTTTGCCATCGCTCTGACGACCGAGAGTGCGATCAGCGTGACCAAAAGCAGGGACGGCCGCCATATCCCGGATCGGGAGCAGGCGCGGCGTGTGATCGGCGACGCGCTGCGCGGCGCATACCTTGGCGGCGGCTGCCCGCTCCAGGTGACGCTGTACGGCGACCGGGACGAGGAGGCGGTCTACGAGACCGTACCCGCGCAGACGGTCGATCTGGCGGAGGAGCGGGAAAAGCTCGTGGGTGAGAAGGTCAACGCGAGCTACGACATAGAAAATGAGAAGATCATCCCGAGCCATGCGGGGGTGAGCTTTACGCTCGCCGACTTGCAGAGCGCTTACGACGCGGCGGCGCCGGGGGAGACCTTCACCGTCCGGGCGACGGTCGAGCGGCCGGAGGTCACGACCGAGCAGCTGGAGGCGGGACTGTTCCGCGACGAGCTGAGCAGCTACACCACGCGCGTCGGCGGCGCACCGGGGCGGCACAAGAACGTGAAGCTGACGGCAGAGCGCATCACGGGCTACATCCTCAACGCGGGCGACACGATGAAGTATGGCCCGCTGGTGACGCCGTTCACGGCGGAAAACGGCTATTCGCCCGCGCCGGGCTATCTCAACGGCAAGACCGTGGACATGATCGGCGGCGGCGCGTGCCAGGCAAGCTCGACGCTCTACGCGGCGGTGCTGTACGCGAACCTTGAGATCGTGCAGCGCGTGAACCACGGCTACGCCTCCGACTACATCGGCCTTGGATTGGACGCGACGGTGGCGAGCGGCGGACCGGAGTTTGAGTTCCGCAACAACACGCTCTACCCCATCAAGGTGCAGGCAGACTTTTTTACAAAGGATAAAAAGGACTACATCAAGATCACCCTTCTCGGCACCAAGACCGACGACCATTATGTGAAGATCGTGACGGAGCTCATCAGCACGACGCCCTACGAGGAGGAGCTCGTCGAGACCGACACGCTCGCGCCGGGTGAGCAGAAGGTGGAGCAGACGCCGTACACCGGCTATGTGGTCAAGACCTACCGCAATGTGTACGCGGGCGACGGGACGCTGCTTTCCTCGACCTATGAGGCGACGAGCCGCTACAAGAGCCGCAACCGCATCATTCTCGTCGGCAAGGCGGCGGATCCAACGGTCGACCCGAATGTGCCGGCAATGGATCCGACGGTGCCGGGGAGCGACCCGGGCGTGCCGACGACGGACCCGGGCGTGCCGGATGTCGATCCGACGCAGACGCCGGCGATACCGGAGACGCCGCAGACGTCCGAGACGGCGCCGGCGGCATAAGAGAAAAAGAAAGGAGTCCTCCGCTGCCGCGGAGGGCCCCTTTTGATAAAATGCACAAGTTCTCCGAGAGAACTTGTGCATTTTTGTGAATGTGTTCAATTTTGTGAAAGCATGTTTTCAAAATTAGTGGTAAGACGCAAAGAAAATGCATTAATTCCTGCAAAAAATCGGCAAATGGCTTGCTTTTATGAAAGAGCGGGTGTACAATGAACGAACTGACAGAAGATCGGGAGATCGGGAAATAAAATCAACAATTATAATATTTTGAGAGGGGTTTTTTATCATGGCTAAGTTCAAGGTTTATTACACCATCGAGCTCAATGAGATCGCGACGCATATCTTCGAGTCCAACGACTTCGAGGTGAAGCTGTGCAGCCACAACGACGAGGAGACCTACGTCAAGGAGCTCGCCGCGTTCCAGCCCGACGCCATCATGTGCCGCACCGAGCCCATCACCGCCAAGATGATGGATACCTGCACCAACCTCAAGGTCATCGGCAAGCAGGGCGCCGGCCTCGACAACATCGACATGGATCATGCCCACGCCAAGGACATTACCGTCGTCTACGCGCCCGCCGGCAACGCCAACGCCGTTGCCGAGCACGCCGTGATGCTGATGCTCATGTGCGCCAAGCGCTTCACCTATGTTGACCGCCAGTTCCGCGGCGGCAACTTCCTCGTCCGCATGGACATGGAGCACACCTACGAGCTGGGCGGCAAGACCCTCGGCATGATCGGCTGCGGCCGCATCTCCCAGCTTGCCATGAAGAAGTGCAAGTACGGCTTCGGCATGAAGGTCATCGGCTACGACCCGTACATGACGCAGGAGAAGATCGGCGACCTGTGCGAGCTGAAGGAGACCGCGAAGGAGGTCTGGGAGCAGGCTGATTTCGTGTCCGTGCATCTGCCCGTCGTTCCCTCCACCGAGCACTCCATCGGCCGTGAGCAGTTCAGCTGGATGAAGCCCACCGCTTCTTTCATCAACTGCGCGCGCGGCGCCCTCATCAAGGAGGATGAGCTGGTCGCCTGCCTGCAGGACGGCACCCTGTTCCAGGCCGGTCTGGACGTCTTTGAGCATGAGCCCATTCAGGAGTCCAGCCGTGCGCTGTTCGATCTCGACAACGTGATCATGACTCCGCACATGGCCGCTACCACCGAGCAGAGCGTGCTCAACTGCTGCACTTCCGTCGCCAACGACATCGTTGCCGTCTGCAACGGTCAGGAGCCGCAGGTCAAGGCCCAGAAGCCCAAGTTCTAAGCGGTCGCGCTTTTGCGCGGCATTGAAAACCGTACATAAGGAAGCAGGCGGCCCAATCGGGCTGCCTGCTTCCTTTGCTGTGCCGCCTGTTCCCGATTGGGCAAAAGGGCGAGAAAACAGACGTTTTTCCGCCGTTTTGCTGAATTTGCGGAAAAAGTGCCGTAGGGACTGGAATGTACCAAATGTTTGTGATACAATCGGCACCAATAGGACAAAACGGGATGACCCGATTTGTGTCCGGGGAGGCAGAAATGGAAGAAAATCCGATTTTGAAGGCTTCACTCTCGATGGCGAGCGATATTCCGCTGTACGCGCAGCTGACCGGCATCATCAAGAATACCATCACGTCCGGTACGCTGCGGGTGGGCGATCTGCTGCCGAGCGAGGCGGAGCTTTGCGATAAATTCGAGATCAGCCGCAACACCGTGCGGCAGGCCATCGGCTCGCTGGAGGAGGCCGGCTTCGTCGTGCGCAAGCGCGGCAAGGGCACCTTCGTCGCCGATCCGAGCACGCGGCGCAAGGGCGTGCAGTATTCGTTCACGACGGAGATCTCGTCGATGGGCAAGCACCCCTCGTCCACACTGGTGAGCTTTGATATCATCGACCCTGCGCCGAAGATCAAGCGTCTGATGGCGCTGGAGGACGGCGTGAAGGTCTACTGCTTCACGCGCGTACGCAACGTGGACAACGAGCCGCTGATTTTGGAGACCTCCTACTATCCGCAGCACATCTATCCGAACCTGACGCGCGAGATGCTGGAGACGCACAGCTTTTACAGCCTGCTCTACCACGTCGGCGTGGTGCCGTTCGCGGCGGAGGACAGCTATGAGGCGGTAACGCTCGGCGAGTACGAGGCAAAGCTGCTCGGCTGCGTGCCGGGAGCGGCGGCCTTCCACCACCAGCGGCGCACGACGATGGAGAACGGTCTGGTGTACGAGTGTACGTCGAGCTATATGCGCGGCGACCGCGTGCGGCTGGACGTGTGCTTCCAGAAGAGCGGCACGAGCTTCACGAGAGTGGTGGACTGAGAAGTGAAAAAAAGACTCCCTTTTAAGTTAATGGTTGCTGGGCAGATTGCCTGTCCAAACTACCATGATATATTTCGAAAGGAGTTGTCCGTATGAGAAAGAAAGTAGCTATCACTATGGCAGTTGCGATCATCGTTCTGACGGCAGGCGTGATTATTTTGAGAGGGAAAATGCCTTATAAAGATTTGAAAGCCTCCGATATTGTTTCCGCAACAGTCTATTTCTTTCCGCCCGATAAGACAGTCCAAATTACAGATGTAGAAGAACTTGTTTCATATCTCGGCGAGGTTACCATCTATAATGAAGATCATTCATATAACGACTATTGCGGTCAAACGGTCTTGTTCACGCTAACAATGGCTGATGGGGCTCAGGAAAAAATTACAGCATTCAATCCGTTTGTCATAATCAACGGCGTAGGATATAAGGCAAAATACGAACCGTGTGAGAGGCTTAGCCGCTATGCAAATCAATTACTGAGCGCTGGATAAAAACTATGATATCGTGGTCAAAGAACAGACTAGCAACTTTTGAACTGGCAAATTGAAAACTATACGCCGCATAACAAGAGCAAGGTGCAACTGAGGCTTGCTCTTGTTTATTTTCCGGCGGATGAACTAAGTCTACATGGACGCCGGCTGCCTAAGCAGCAGCAACCATTATCTTAAAAGGGAGAAAAAAGAAAGCGGCGGGGGACTGCCGCTTTCTTTTCTGCCGGTCGGGCGGTAGCAAACGTATGGAATATTTCAAATTCCTTGTACTATCCATTCGTGAAAAAGCTGTGAAAACAGGAAAAAATGCAACTTTTTTTCGTCATGCGTTTTGTGCAAAAGGGGGTACACAAAGCTTCCGGCCTGTGTTACGATAGACTTACGAGCGAGGCGGCGCGCCGCCGGAATACCCGAACGGGGATATTAGGAGGAGACTCAGCTATGGCGATCAAAGTCGGCATCAACGGCTTCGGCCGAATCGGACGTGTCGTCCTGCGCATCATGATGGAGCGTCCGGAGACGTTTGACATCTGCGGCATCAATCTCCGCAAGGCGGATGTGGATTACATGGTCTATATGATCAAGTACGATTCCGTGTTCCGTCAGTTCACCGGCACGGTGGAGCGTGAGGACCAGGACCTTATCGTCAACGGCCACAGGATCCGCGTGTTCAGCGAGGCGGACGCCGCCATGATCCCCTGGGAGAGCTGCGGCGCGGAATACGTCATCGAATCCACCGGCGCGTACAACAACACCGAGAAGGCGTCCCGCCACTTCAAGGGCGGCGCGAAGAAGGTCATCATCACCGCGCCCGCCAAGGACGAGGCGACCCCGACCTTCGTCATGGGTGTGAACAACATGCTCTACCGCAGCGATATGCGCGTGGTGTCCAACGCGAGCTGCACCACCAACTGCCTCGCGCCGCTGGCCAAGGTCGTGCATGAGGAGTTCGGCATCGAGCAGAGCCTGATGTCCACCATCCATGCCGCGACGAGCAAGCAGAAGCCCGTCGATTCCCGCGGCGGCAGCGACTGGCGCACGGGCCGCAGCGTGTTCAACAACATTATTCCCTCCTCCACCGGCGCGGCGAAGGCCGTCGGCCGTGTGATCCCCGCGCTCAAGGGCAAGATGACCGGTATGAGCTTCCGCGTGCCGACCTCCGACGTGTCCGTGGTCGACCTGACCGCGCACCTCAAGACCAGCACGACCTATGCCGATATCTGCTACGCCATCCGTCACGCGAGCGAGACCAACATGAAGGGCATCATCGGCTACACCGCCGACCAGGTGGTCTCCGCCGACCTGATCGCCAATCCCTGCCCCTGCATCTTCGACGAGACCGCGGGCATCATGCTCGACGACGACTTTGTCAAGCTCATCGCGTGGTACGACAACGAGTACGGCTACTCCAACATGGTCGTGCGTCTGCTTGAGCACATGGTCGCCGTGGACAGCGGTCTGATCGTGCCCGAAAAGCGCGAGGTGCCGCAGGACGCGCCGAGCGGCAAGTAAGCGGCGATCCGGGAAAAGAAAAGAAAAAAGCTCCGTATGGCTTTCGCCATACGGAGCTTTTGCGTAAGAGCGGTCGTGCGCGGGTCAAAGGGGCATGGCGCCGTAAAGCATCAGGTACAGCTCGGCGGCGCCGAGAAGGATCATGCAGAGGATGCCCTTGAGGCCCGGCTTTGGGACGCGCAGCGGCGTGATGAAAAGAAAGGCGAGGAGGGTGAGGCCGACGGCATAGATCACGGTCGGCGCAGAGCCGAGGCGCAGCGGCAGCGCCCAGAAAAGCGGCATGACAAAGGAGGCGGCGGTGACGGGGACGCCAAGGTAGTAATGCCGGTGCTCATTCGTGGCGCTCTGGCGCTCCTCCTCCGTGACGTTGAAGTAGGCAAGGCGGATGAGCGCGGCGAGAACATAGAAAAGGACGCTCGCGCGCAGCCACCACTCGCCGCCGCCGAGGGAGGCGCCGATGACGCCGGGGAGCACGCCGAAGCAGACCACGTCGTTGAGCGAGTCAATCTGGATGCCGAAGCGCTTTTCCTGCTCGGTGCGGTTTTTCTTCGTGCGGGCGATGCGGCCGTCGAAGGCGTCCAGCAGGCCCGAGACCATCAGGCACAGCAGGGCGGAATAGGGGCTGCCGTTCATGGCCGCGAGAATGCCGCTGACGCCGAAGGCCAGCGAGAGGTAGGTCGCAAGAACGGTATAGTCGTAAACTCCGATCATGGGCGTTCCTTCATTTCTGAAAAATTGATGGAACCATTATAGCAAAGGAACGGGGGCTTTGCAAGAAAAGTTAGAAGGGGCTTTGTTAAGCATCTGCAAAGATGTGACGCATGGGGCGGCTCAGGCGCGCAGCCGCTCGAGCACGCGGCGGAAACGCGCCTGATCGTACACGACGGGGACGGGGTAGACGGGGTTGGCCTCGGCGGCGGCCCAGGCCGCCATGCGGGGGAGGTCCTCACCGCGGATGCCGTCGAAGCGGTCGGGGATGCCGAGGGAGGCGTTGAGCGCGCGGATCGCGGCGAGGAAGCCGACGGCGCGCTCCCGCTCCGTGCCGGTGAGGCCGATGAGGGAGCCGAGGCGGGCAAGGCGGGGATGGACGGCTGCGCCGTAGTCCTCGAGCACGACCGGAAGCGTCACGGCGCAGGCAAGGCCGTGGGGAATGCCGTAAAGCCCGCCGAGGGTGTGGGCGATGGCGTGGACGTTGCCGACGCTTGCGCGTGTGAAGGCGCAGCCGGCGTCGAAGGAGGCGCGGAGCATCCGCTCGCGCGCGGTGAGGGACTGTCCGTCGCGGCAGGCGACGGGGAGATAACGGAAAATGTCGCGCACGGCGGACTCCGCGAGCGCACGGGTCTCGTGCGTGTTGTAATAAAGGCTCAGGTAGGCCTCGACCGCGTGGGTGAGGGCGTCCATGCCCGTCTGCGCGGTGACGGCGGGCGGGAGCGAGAGCGTGAGCGTGGGGTCGAGGACGGCGTAGCGGGGGATCAGGCAGAGGTCGCTGACGGCGTATTTACGGTGCTCCTCTCCGGTGACGACGGCGGCGATGGTGGCCTCTGAGCCGGTTCCGGCGGTGGTGGGAACGGCGATAAAGAGCGGGAGCGGGCGGCGGACCTTCAGGAGTCCACCGAGCTGGGCGACGGTCTTATCGGGGCGGACGACGCGGGCCGCGGCGACCTTTGCCGCGTCGATGGGCGAGCCGCCGCCGAGAACGAGGAAGCTGTCGCAGCCGTCGGCGCGGTACTGCGCGGCGAGCTTCTCAACGGTGGCGACGCTCGGGTCGGGCTCAACGCCGGAAAAAACGGATGGGCGAATGCCGCGCCCCTCGAGCGCGGCGCGCAGGGCGAGGAAGCGCTCGTCCGCGCATTGGCGGCGGCTGGCGACGACGAGGGGGCGCGAGGCGCCCTCGCGCGAAAAGACGTCGGGGAGCTTCAGCAGGCTGCCCGCGCCGCTAAGGACGGTGGGCGTGCGCCACGGCAGAAGCCGCGCGCCGAGGGCGAAGCCGCGCTGGAAGGCGCGGCAGGGGAGAGTCTGGAGCGGCATGGGCCGACCTCACTTTCGTAGGAGATGGATCTATCATAAAGGGGGCTGACCGAATGGTCAACCCCCTGCGGTTTAAGTTTGTATTAAGGCGGTGTTGCCTTAAGCCTGTTCGCTGGTCTCGATGATGCCGTAGCCGCCGCTGTTGCGCGTGTAGACGACGCAGATGGCGTTGTCATCGTCCGTGTTGCGGAAGACGAAGAAGCTGTGGCCCAGAAGATTCATCTGCAAAATGGCCTCCTCGGGGCTCATGGGCTTGACGGCAAAGCGCTTGGTGCGCACGATGTCGAACTCGCGCTCCTCGTGGATGTCGAACTCCTCGGGGACCTCGGGCACGATGGCATCGCTGCGCAGGTTCTTGGCAAGGCGGGTCTTGTTCTTGCGGATCTTGCGGTCGATCTGGCTCACCGCCTCGTCGATCGCGCCGCGCATATCGCCGTCGGCGTCCTCACAGACCGCACGGAACAGTGTGCCGTTGGCACCGCGGAGCATCACCTCGACAATGCAGCGATTCTTCTTCTCCACGGCGAAGGTCACAGTTGCTTCGGGTTCCTCCTTAAAATACTTCTCCAGCTTGCCGATCTTTTTCTCGGCATAGGCCTTGACGGAGTCGTTCAGGGAGATCTTCTTGCAGGTAAATGTGAACTTCATAACGGTTCGCTCCTTTCAATTTCTGCGAGTAGGGAAAGCAAAAAGGAAGTCTCAGCCGACTCCCTCTTCACTTTTACTGATTATAGCATGAAAAGGAAAAATAGCCAATAGGTCAATTTGTAAATTTTCTGTTTTGTCTATTTTGACGAAAATGAACGCCGCGACACGCTTCGACCGCGTGCGGCGGCGTTCGACAAAAGCTCCTGTTGCGAAAGGTGGACAAGGGTGGTAGTATAGTCCATGGAAGCTTTCCAATATCCCACCCGCTTGGGCCGCTGTCGAGAGACGGCGGCTCCTTTTTATGCCTCGAGCAGCTCCTCGTCGAGCAGGGCGAGGATGGCGCGGTCGGCGCTGTGGTAGTAGGCGCTCTCGCCGACGAGGGCGGTGACGCCCGCGCGGTCGAAGTAGGAGCGGACGTCCTCGGCCACGCCGCAGAAGGCGATGGTGTGGCCCTTGGCGAGCAGGCGCTGGCAGAGCTCGAGCACGGCCTGCGCGCCGGAGACGTCCACGCTCGGCATCCCGCGCAGGGAGAGGATCAGGTGGTCCTCCTCGGGAATGTCCTGCAGGCGGTGGTTGAATTCGTCCACCGCGCCGAAGAAGAGGGAGCCGGTGACGTAAACCACGCCGGCGGAGTCGAGAATGGGAGATTTGCCGACGTCATAGCGCAGGCGGTTGCCATCGATGGTGGAGAAGGCGACGTGGATGCGGCTGCTCCGGGCGACGTAGAGAATGGCGGAGTAGATGACGCCGAGGAGGATGGCGACGGTGAGATCGAAAACGACGGTCGCGAGCATCGTGACGAGAAACTGGCTGATGGCGGACTTAAAGCGATGGACGAAGATGTAGCGAATGCCTGCCCAGTCGTTCATGCGCCAGGCGGTGACCATCAGGACGCCCGCGAGCGCGGAGAGCGGCAGGCGCGCCATGACGCCGCCGAGCAGGAACATGGAGGCGAGCAGAAAGACGGAGTGGAACACGCTTGTCAGGCGCGTCTGCTGACCGGATTTGATGGCAACGCTCGTGCGGGCGATGGCCGCGGTGGCGGGCACGCCGCCGAAGAAGGGCAGAAGGATGTTGCCGACGCCCTGCGCGATGAGCTCCTGATCGGCGTGGAAGGACTCGCTCTTCATACGGGCGGCGGACGCGCCGCACAGCAGGCTCTCGATCATGCCGAGGGCGGCGATGGTGACGATGGGGGAGATGAGGTCTGAGAGCATATCGAGGCTCAGACTGCCGAGGCGCAGGCGGTCGGAGAGGAGAAGCGTGCGGGGAATGTCGCCGACGACGGCAAGCTCGTCAAGGCCCAGCGCGGCGGCGAGGGCGGTGGCGGCAATGATGCCGATAAGCGAGCCGGGAACCTTCGCGCCCCATTTCTTCGGCCAGACGAGCATGACGGCGACGACCAGCGCGCCGATGAGGACAGCCTGGAGGTTCGGGTGGAAGCCGAGGCGGGCGTAAGAGGCGAGCTTTTCGAGGTTGGAGCTGCCCTCCGAGACGGTGCCGAAGAAGTTATCGACCTGCCCGAGCGCGATGATGATGGCGATGCCGGAGGTGAAGCCCATGATGACGGGCATCGGAATGAAGCCGATGAGGCGGCCGAGCTTCAAAAGTCCCGCGGCGAGCAGCAGTACGCCGGCGGCAAAGCAGGCGAAGAAGACGCCCTGCAGCCCGTACTGCGCGACGATGCCGATGAGCACGGCGCTCATCGCGCCGGTGGGGCCGGAGACCTGATAGGACGCGCCGCCGAGGAGCGCGATGACGATGCCCGCGAGGATGGCGGTGACGAGTCCTGCGGCGGCGGACGCGCCGGAGCTGACGCCGAACGCCAGCGCGAGCGGCAGCGCCACGGCGCAGACGGTCAGGCCCGCCATGACGTCCTTGAGGAGCTTGTCGGCGTTATAGCCGGCAAATTCGGTGCGAAGATCGCGGAAAAAGGCAGAAAACATACACATTCCCCCCGGGCAATACCGCAGCATGGAGCAAAAGCGGTTTGCACAAAGCGCCGCGGCTTTCATTGTGCGGTGCTGCCCTAAAATTCTGCACCCACTATAACACGCGGAAAAGGGAGGGGCAAGAAGGGAAGAGGGCGACGTTAAAAAAACGTTAAAAAAACGAAAACGGCGGCAATGCGCCGCCGTTTTCTGTGCAACCGGATACGGGAAAAAGAAGAAGGGGTGGCGCACTTGCGCCGCCCCTTCGGGAGCTTTAGTTGCTGACGTCGTAAAAGACCTTTTCACCGGGGGAGACCATGTCGAGCTGCTCGCGGGCAAGCTCCTGCAGGTACTCGGGATCGTCGGCCTTTTCGAGCGCGGAGGAGAGGGAATCGTTCTCGCGCTGCTGCTGCTCGAGCTGCGCGGAAAGGGTCTGCTTTTCGGCCTCAGCGCGGCTGATCTCCTGCCGGAGGTTCAGAAGGTGCGCGCCGATGAGAAGCAGAAGAGCGAGAAGCAGCAGCTTCGGGAGCGCTCCGCCGCCCTGCTTTTTGCGCGCGGCCTTTTCCTCTGCCATACTGCACACCTCCCCTTCGTTCCGCGGCGCGGCGGGAACGCCGCGCCGACCGTTTGTAATTTTCTATTATAAGGGTGCGGCGCGAAAAAAGAAAGAGCTTTTTGGCAAATTTGTGCAGTTTACCATAATATTTTTTTACCAGCAGAAGCGGCGCGCGCAGAAGACGGGCGAAGGCAAAGAGACAGTCGGCCCAGAAGTCCCAGAGCGGGCGGAGGAGCGGCGAGAGGAGCGCAAAGCTCAGGTACGCGCCAAGGGCGATGAAGGCGAGCATATAGAGCCGCAGCTCGCCCTGCCCGATGCGCAGCGTGAAGGCGAGAAGGGCGGCGGCGAGGAAGAGACAGTAGAGCGCGTCGAGCAGGTCCGTCAGGGCGCGGCGGGTGCGGCGGCGCAGGCGGAGCGCGCGCAGGCCGTCATAGAGCAGGGCGAACGCCGCGCCGAGGAAAAGGGCGCGCCAGAGGGCGTCGAGCTGTGCGCCGATCTCGATGCCCATGGCTCAGCCTCCGAACAGGCGGCTGAGCAGCCCGCCGGAGGGGCGGTCGGCGTCCTCGTAGAGGAGCGAGTCGATGCGGCCGTCGACGTGGAGCTCGCCGCCGTCCAGGCTGAGCTTGCCGATGTGCAGGCTCTCGCCCGTGACGATGAGCGTGCCGGCGGAGGTGGTCATGACGATCTCGTTTTCGTCGAAGCGGTCGACGTCGTCCACGCCGGAGACGATCAGGCGCTCGCGCCCGTCGAGCTCGACGCGGTGGGCGGCAGCGGGGGGAAGGGTATCGTAAGGCATAGCGGAACCTCCTGAAAAAATGATCTCCCATACACCAAAGTGTATGGGAGGCGTGTCCGGGTTATGCCTGCTTTGCGTCAGTTGTTCGGCAACTCGCGGTAGAGCGCGGCGGCGTCCGCCTTGCCGACGTTGTCCGCCACGGAGAGGACCTCGACCGCGAGGGTGCGCTCGCCGAAGTGGATGGCGATGCGGTCGCCGACCTTGACGTCGTAGGACGCGCGGGCGACGCGGTCGTTGACCGTGATGCGGCCGAGGTCGCAGGCCTCGTTCGCCACGGTGCGGCGCTTGATGAGGCGCGAGACCTTGAGGTATTTATCGAGACGCATGGGGAAACGCTCCTTTCGCGGAAATGCCTGCGGCAAAAAGCAAAGGAGCGGGGTGACCCGCTCCTTTGAAGGTGTGTCAGCCAACGATGTCCTTGAGCGCCTTGCCGGCCTTGAAGGTCGGGACCTTGGAAGCGGCGATCTTGATCTCGGCGCCGGTGGCGGGGTTGCGGCCGATGCGCTCGGCGCGGGTCTTGACTTCAAAAGAGCCAAAGCCGACGAGCTGGACCTTCTCGCCTTCCTTGAGGGATGCGGCGATGGCGTCGAAAGCGGCGGTGACGACGGCTTCGGCTTCCTTCTTGGAAACGCCGGCCTTTTCAGCGGCAGCAGCAATGAGTTCGGTCTTATTCATGGTAAATAGCCTCCTGTTTGTAGTTGTATTGCCGCGAACGGTCCGCGGCGGGGGGTATAAACAAAAAACGACAAGGCGTTTTTCATTCCGTGGGGTGCTTGGCCTCGTTCCAGAGGCGGGTGAGCTCGTCGAGCGGGAGCGAGGACATCTCCGCGCCGCGCGCGGCGCAGGCCTCCTCCACGCGGCGGAAGCGGGCGATGAATTTCTCGCAGGTGGCGTTCAGCGCGTCCTCGGGGTCGACGTTCAGAAAGCGGCCGGCCTTGACGGCGGCAAAGAGCACGTCGCCGAGCTCCTCGGAGAAGTTCGTGCCGCGCTCGGCGGCCTCGCGCAGCTCGCGCGTTTCCTCGTCGAGCTTGTCCAGCGCGCCGGAGACGTCGGCAAATTCAAAGCCGGCCTTGGCGGCCTTGCTCTGGAGCTTGTCCGCGCGCCAGAGGGCGGGCAGCGAGCGGGCGACGGCGTCCATCGCGTCGGCGGTGGTCTGCTGGCCCTTTTCCTGCCGCTTGAGCGCCTCCCAGTTCACGAGGACCTCCTCGCTGGTGTCAGCGGCAGCGGTTCCGAAAACATGGGGGTGGCGGAAGATGAGCTTTTTGCAGATGTGATCGGTCACATCGTCGGTGGTGAAGCGGCCCGCATCCTCCTCAATGTGGATGTTGAAGAGGACCTGCATGAGCATATCGCCCAGCTCCTCGCACATGAGGGCGGGATCGTCGCGGTCGAACGCCTCGGCGGCCTCGTAGGCCTCCTCTAAAAAATTGCGGCGGTCGGAAAGATGGGTCTGCGCGCGATCCCATGGGCAGCCGCCCGGTGCGCGCAGGATACGCAGGATCTCGATGAGGTCCTGTAGGGAGTATGTCTCTTTCCTTTCAAAATTTACCATATCTTATGTCCTATTGCAAGATTTTTCTGTGATTTTTCAAGGGGTTTCGGGCTTTTTTAAGAAATGTGGAGAAGTCTGGCGAGCTTATCGCCCTTGGGCAGCAGCTCGAGGTCGCTGCGGCGGATGCAATGCAGGGCGAGCACGAGCACACCGTAGATCACCACAGCGATGCCGATGGCAAGGCCCACGCACAAGAGAAGCGTGAGGCGGCCGGCCTCCTCGACGGAGGGGATGAGGAAATGCGCGGCGAGGGCGTAGACGCCGCGGGCGGCGAACGCCATGACGAGCGAGGCGAAGAGCGGGCGCAGGAAATAGCCGGGGTAGTTGAGCCGGAAGGGGGCGATGCGCGCGACGGCGATGAGGTTCAAAAGCGCGGTGAGCGCGAAGCACACGAGCGTGCCGATGGGCGCGCCGTGGATATTGACGGAGGGAAGGGCGACGAGGTTGTAGTTCAGGACGATCTTCACGCCGCCGCCGACGAGCATGGTGACGATGGGAACGCTGACGCGGCCGTACGCTTGCAGGATCGAATTGGTGATGAGCATGAGGCAGACGAAGATGCTGGCAATGCCGAGCACCGCGAGCAGCGAGCCGCCGAGCTCGGCGTTGTAGCTGCGATAGAAAAGGCGGAAGAGCGGATCGCTCAGCGCCCAGAGGCCGAGGCCCATCGGGAAGGCGAGCAGCGCCGTGACGCGCAGGGACGAGCGCACGATGCGGGCGGACTGCCGGCGGTCGCGCTGCGTGACGGCGGCGGAGACGGCAGGAATGACCGAGGCGGTGAGCGCGACCATGAGCGAGGAGGGCAGGTTGTAAAGGTCCATGCAGGCGGAGTAGTTGCCGTAGGCGGCGCGCATCTGGTCGAGCGTGTAGCCGAGGGCGTCCTGCAGCCTGCCCTGGACGAGCTTGGTGTCGATGAGGGTGATGAGGGAGACCATCGAGGACGAGAGGGTGATGGGAATGGCAAGGGCTAAAAGGCGGCGGAGGATCGCGCCGTCCGGCGCGCAGCGCTCGCCGCGGCGCAGCGCGGGGCGGTGGCGCAGGTAGTCGATCGCCATGTAGACGAGCGAGAGGATGGTGCCGGCGGTGACGCCGGCAATGGCGCCTGCGGCGGCGATGTAGTCCGGCTGACCGATGTGCAGAAGCCACATCGAGAGCGCGAGACCGAGCATGAGCTTGCAGAGGGCCTCGATGATCTGCGAGACGGCGGTGGGCGTCATGTACTGCCGGCCCTGCGCGTAGCCGCGGAAGGCGGACAGGCAGCCCACGCACACGACGGCGGGCGCGAGAGCGCGGATGCCGTAGGCGGCGCGGGGATTGTTCAGAAAGCCCGCGAGCAGGTCGCTGCCCCACCACATGAGCGCGAACGAGGCGACACCCAGCACGAGAAAGACCGAGAGCGAAACGCGGAAGGTGCGGTGCGCCTGCCGGGTGCGGCCGAGGGCGTAGGACTCGCTCACGAGCTTGGAGAGCGCGACGGGAAGACCCGCGGTCGAGACGGTCAGGAGCGTGGCGTAGATGTTATAGGCGTTGGAGAAGTCTGCGCTGCCGCCCTCGCCGAGGATGTTGCGCAGCGGGATCTTGAAGACCGCGCCGATGATCTTGACCGCGACGATGCCGAACGCGAGCACGGCGGCGCCGCCGAGGAAGGATTGCTTTTTCTCAGTAGCCATAGGAAGGCCCTTTCCCGATCAGAGAGATTCCAGACAGGACAGAAGAAATTCCGAAAACACGGGGGCTGCCGCCTCGGCGGCCTCGTTGACCTCCGCGCCGGAGAGCGGCTGCGGGAGGACGCCCGCTGCCATGTTGGCGAGCAGCGTCACGCCCATGACCTCCATGCCGCAGTGGGCGGCGACGATGGTCTCGGGCACGGTGGACATACCGACCGCGTCGGCGCCGAGCACGCGCGCGGCGCGGACTTCGGCGGTCGTTTCAAACTGCGGGCCGGGGAAATACATATAAACGCCCTCACGCAGAGGAATGTTGTGCGCCTTTGCCGTTTCATGGGCGAGAACGCGCAGGCGCGGGGTGTAGACGGAGGACATATCGGGGAAGCGGGTGCCGAACTCCTCAAGGTTGGGGCCATAGAGGGGACCGAAGTCGAAGAGCTTGATGTGATCGGAGAGGAGCATCAGCTCACCCACGTTCCAGTCGGTGTTGACGCAGCCGGCGGCGTTGGTGACGAAGAGCGTCTTTGCGCCGAGCAGGCGCACGACGCGCACGACGTAAGCCGCCTCGGCCATGGTGTAGCCCTCGTAGCAGTGCATCCGGCCCTGCATGACCGCGACGCGCCTGCCGCGGAGCGTGCCGAACACGAAGCGCCCCTTATGACCGGGGGCGGTGGAGGGACGGAAATGGGGCACCTCGCCGTAATCGACGAAAATCGGGTCTTCCACGGCGTCGCCGAGGAAGCCGAGCCCGCTGCCGAGGATCAGCAGCGCCTCGGGCGTGAAGCCGTTGAGGCGGGTGCGGAGAAAATCCGCGCTTTCGCAGTAGCTTGAGTAGGTCATGTATGTTCCTCCGGTTCGCGATAGAAGTCCGCAAAGGCGGCAAGGTTGGCGCTGCGCTTCTCCGCGAGGTCGATGTATTCGCGGGGGTATTTGGCGTTGAAGGCGCGGCGGATCAGCCCGCCGCCGACCATCTTGGTCGAGCCGCCCGCGCCGAGGGAGAGAATGGTGTGCAGCTCTTCCATGATGTAGATGTTGTAAAGGCCCTCACCGCCGGGGCGCGTCCAGCCGACGTTTTCAAAGCTGCCGGACATATACTTCTGGCGGTAGAGGTAGTAGGGCTCAAAGCCATGTTTACGCAGGGTGGGGTCGGCATAGTCCAGCATTTCGGCGACTTCATCTGCGGACGGGATGCGGCTGCCCTCAAGCGTGATGCGGCTGCCTTTTTTGAGGGACAGCGTGTGGACGGTGATGTTGTCCGCGCCCATGGAGAGCACCTCGTCGAGGCTGCGGCGGAAGCCCTCGGGCGTGTCCTCGGGAAGACCGGCGATGAGGTCCATGTTGACGTGGGGGAAGCCTGCCGCCATCACCTCGCGCATGGCGCGGCGGATGTCGTCCGCCGTGTGGCGGCGGCCGATGGCGGCGAGGACGCGGTCCTCCATCGTCTGGGGGTTGACGGAAACGCGGGTGACGCCGTGTGCGCGGAGGACGGCGAGCTTTTCGGGGTCGATGGTGTCGGGGCGGCCCGCCTCGATGGTGGACTCCGCAAGGGAGGTGAAGTCGAAGCTCCGCTCGAGCCTTGTGAGCAGACGGTCCATCTGCTCTGCCGTGAGTGTGGTCGGCGTGCCGCCGCCCATGTAGAAGGACTTGATATGCAGGCCGAGAGAGCGGACCATCGCGCCCGCCTGCTCGATCTCGTCGAAAAGGGCGGCGAGGTAGGGCTCGACGAGGGCGAAGGACTTCTCCACGCTTTGCGCGACGAAGCTGCAGTAGGCGCAGCGGGTCGGGCAGAACGGGATGCCGACGTAGAGCGAGATGTCGTTCGGCTTGAGGTCGTTCTGCACGCGAAGTCCCGTTTCGGCGGCCTCGAGCGCGAGGCGGGCGCGCCGCGGCGTGACGGAGTAGACCTCCTCAAGCTCGGTGAGGACGGCGGCGGGAGACTTGCCCTCACGCAAAAGCGACACGGCGACCTTGCTCGGGCGCACGCCGGTGAGACTGCCCCATGCGGGGGTGACGCCAAGGACCTCCTTCGCCGCGCGGAAGAAGCTCAGGCCCAGCGCGTGGCGGCGCTGCCCTTCCTTTTCGTAGTCCGTGCCGGAGAGGGGATAGCTGTAGCAGTCGGCGGCGGCTTTGCCGCCGCAGCGCAGCTCAGTGGTGACGCAGACGCTGTCCGCGTCCTCGGTCAGCGTGATGCGCGCCGCGCTCGCGTCCTCGTCCGTGACGGGGCCGTAGACGGGCCGCTCGTCGGGGAAGAGGGTGAGCAGGCTCTGCTCGACCGCGTATTTTTCATCATGCCCAATGAGCTCGAGCTTCATAAGGGTGTGCGCTCCTTTTTATCGTAATGCCTGACGGATAAAGGGATTATACTGCTTCTCGCGCGCGAGGGTGGTGGAGTCCATGTGGCCGGGGTAAACGGTGTAGTCGCCCTCCAGCCGGCCGAGGCGGCGCAGGGAGGCGAGCATTTCCATCGGGTCGCCGCCGGGAAGATCGGTGCGGCCGCAGGAGCCGGCAAAGAGCGTGTCGCCGACGAAGAGGGCGTCGCCGACCTTGAGCGTGACGCTGCCGGCGGTGTGGCCGGGGGTGTAGAGGACGGAGATCGTCAGCGAGCCGAGGGGGAGCGTATCGCCCTCGCCGTAATAGTTCAGGCCGTCGATGACGCCCTCGAGCGGATAGTGGTAGATGCCGGAGCCGTTCGCGTCAAGGCGGTGGATATAGACCGCGGCCACGGGATAGCGCTTGTGCATGGCGGGTGCGGCGAGCGTGTGGTCGCGATGGCCGTGGGTGAGGAGGATATAGCGCAGCGTGACACCCTCGCGCTCGATGAGGGCGGAGAGCTCGTCGGGGGAATCGGCGGGGTCGATGAGCGCGGCCTCGCGCGTGGCTTCGTCGATGAGCAGGTAGCAGTTGGTGCCGAGCTCGCCGACGACGGTGGTGATGACTTTCATAAAACTGACCTCCGTTCGGTTACTTGGGGGCTTCCAGATCCTTCGTGTCCACGATGAGGGTGAAGGGACCGTCGTTGACGGAATCGACGGCCATATAGGCGCCGAACTCGCCGGTCTCGACATGATAGCCCTTGGCGCGGACGAGGGAGACGAATTTTTCGTAGAGGGGGATCGCGGTCTCGGGGCGGGCGGCGTTCAGAAACTCGGGGCGGCGGCCCTTGCGGCAGTTGCCGTAGAGCGTGAACTGCGAAACGATCATGATCTCGCCGCCGACCTCGTCGAGCGTGAGGTTGATCTTGCCGTCGGCGTCTTCAAAAAGACGGAGCGAGCAGAGCTTGTCGGCAAGCTTGACGGCCTGGGCCTCGGTATCGTCGTGTGTGACGGCGAGGAGGATGAGAAAGCCTCTGCCGATGGAGCGCGTTTCCCGCTCGTCGATGGTGACGCTGGCGCGCCGGACGCGCATGAGGACTGCTTTCATGGCGGTTCTCCTTATCGCTTATTTGCTGAGCTTGGCGCGCAGAGCCTCGCCGGCCTCCTCGTAGCCGGGCTTGCCGAGCAGCGCGAACATATTCTTCTTGTAGGCCTCGACGCCGGGCTGATCGAAGGGATTGACGCCGAGCAGATAGCCGGACAGGCCGCAGGAGAACTCAAAGAAGTAAATGAGCTCGCCGAGGGTGCGGGCATTGCGCTCGCCGGCGGAGACGATGAGGTTGGGGACGCCGCCCTCGACGTGGGCGAGGAGCGTGCCGTCCATCGCCTGACGGTTGATGAAGTCCATGGTTTTGCCCTCGAGGAAGTTCAGGCCGTCGCCGTTGACGTCGTCGTGCGGGACGGTGAGCTGGTCGGGATCGGCGGCGAAGCGGACGACGGTTTCCAGCAGCGTGCGCTCGCCCTGCTGGATATACTGGCCCATGGAGTGCAGGTCGGCGGTGAAATCGACGCTGGCGGGGAAGAGGCCCTTGCCCTCCTTGCCCTCGCTCTCGCCGTAGAGCTGCTTCCACCACTCCGCCATGAAGCGGAACGACGGCTCGAAGCAGGCGAGCAGTTCGATCTTTTTACCGGAGCGGTAGAGCTCGTGGCGCATGGCGGCGTACTGCCATGCGGGGTTGGTGTAGTCCGCGATCTCGCAGAGCGCCTCCATCTCCCGCGCGCCGGCGAGCAGCGCGTCGGTGTCCACGCCCGCGACGGCGATGGGGAGCAGGCCGACCGCGGTGAGGACGCTGTAGCGTCCGCCGACGTTGTCGGGCACGACGAACTCCTCATAGCCCTCGGCGTCCGCGAGGGACTTGAGAGCGCCCTTGTGCGCGTCGGTGGTGGCGTAGATGCGCTGCGCCGCGCCCGCCTTGCCGTACTTTTGCTCAAGCCTTTCGCGGAAGAAGCGGAAGGCGACGGCGGGCTCGGTGGTCGTGCCGGACTTGGAAATGACGTTGACGGAGAAGTCATCGTCGCCGATGAGCTCCATCACCTCGCGCAGCGCGGCGGAGGACAGACCGTTGCCGATGAAGTAGACGTTGGGAGTGTCCTTTTTCTTCAGGTTGTAGTTGGGCGAGCACAGACACTCGATCACGCCGCGCGCGCCGAGGTAGCTGCCGCCGATGCCGATGACGACAAGGGCCTTGGAGTCGCCTTGGATCTTTTTCGCGGCGGCGAGAATGCGCGCATATTCCGCGCGGTCGTACTGCGCGGGCAGGCGGACCCAGCCGATGAAATCGTCGCCCTTACCGCCGCCGTTGAGGAGCTCGCGCTGCGCGCGCTCGAGACGGGGGCAGAGGACTTCTTCATAGGGATAGGAAAGGAAGGGCTTTGCGTGGGAAACGTTGATGGAAAGCATGATAGAATTCCTCCTTATAAAATTCAGAGCGTCAGCCGGCGGGGCGGTCGACCTTCATCACGCCGCTGATCTGATGGAGGCGGCGCATGACGGCGGAGAGCTGCTCGCTGTCGGCGACGAAGATCTCGAGATGGATGAGGGCGAAGCCGTCCGCGGTGGTCTTGGCGTTGAGGCCCGCGACGCGGGTCTGCGTGGACGAGAGGACGGCGGAGACGTCGAGCACGAGGTCGATGCGGTCCTTGGCGTAGATGTCGAGCGAGGTCTGGTAGGACTGCTTGACGTCCTTGCCCCAGCTGACCTTGACCCAGCGGCCGGCCTCCTCGGGACGGCGGCGCTCGGGCGGGCTGGCGATGTAGCGCTGCTGGTCGATGTTTTGTTCCAAGATGGGCTTGTCGATGTCCGCGTTGAACAGGTAGACCGATTCGCCCTCATTGGCGGTCTGGATGGGCATCTCGTACACGGCCAGACCCGGCAGTGCAGCCGAGACGGCCAGCACAGCCGTCAGCAGCGTGCGCGGCGAGCAGGCCTCTGATGCCGGGAGATTCAGCCTTCCTTGGCGCAGCTTTTCGCCGTTCGAGAGATAACAGACTGCTTCGTCAGTCAGCAAGCCGCCGAAATTCGCGCGCGTCATCATGCCGCCGGGCAGGACAATCGTACCGTGGATGGTGGAATACAGGCTGGTCAGCGCGGAATCACTGACGCGGTAGCCCCTCCGCCACCTGGCGCTGCAAGGTCTCGGTGATATGCTCCTGACCGACCACGTCAGCAAATGTTTTGGGACGCCACTTGCGGTAAAGCGCCTGATACATCCGCAGCCCTCCCTTACAATAGAAATACTCCCCCGTATACAGCTGCGGAACCGGCGTCCTTGCGGCACATGGATGGTCCCGCTTAATGCTGCTCGGTTCCCCGCCTGACATGGTTCGCAGGTACCCATTGCGCAAGACCGGTTCCGCAGCTGTATGCGGAGGAGTTGTTGAACAAAT
>OLQA01000870.1_pt1 | contig 28753 bp, 19 predicted proteins | sample 1673151 | NCBI WGS metagenome assembly OLQA01 (sample SAMEA3136760, study PRJEB25190) | human gut metagenome | biome: human gut; feature: human-associated habitat; material: faeces | place: Austria | collected 2013
TTGTGGACATCATCAAGACCAAAAGATGGTGGGTTGTTTCCATGCAGATACTGATGTCGATAGCTTTTATCTTGCTGACCCTGACCATTCCACGTCCGGACGAAGCGACCATGGCAGCCGGAACGACTCCTATCAGCATGTTCACCATTACCCTGGTACTGTTCATCATTACGGCATTTGCCTCCGCCACACACGACATTGCAGCGGACGGATTCTATATGCTGGCGTTAAAGTCGGGCGAACAGGCAGAATTCGTCGGTATCCGCAGTACGTTCTATCGTCTCGCGTCCATTTTCGGACAAGGAGTGCTCGTAGCCATTGCCGGCGCCATCGAATTGAAATACGACAATATCCCACTGTCATGGACCATCACGATGCTGGTTACAGCCGTCATGTTCAGTGCAGTAAGTTTCTATCACCTCTTTGCAATCCCCAAACCGGCTTCCGACAAATCGGTACTGGCGCCGGGAACAGCCAGTGCAAAGGCCATCTTCAAAGAATTCGGCCGTACATTCGCCACTTATTTCACCAAACCGGGCGTGTTGCTTGCCATCGTATTCATGCTGCTCTACCGTCTGCCCGAGGCATTCCTCATCAAGATGTGCATGCCTTTCCTTGTTGCCGCCAAAGGAGTGGGAGGCTTAGGGCTATCTACGGCAGAAGTGGGCATCGTATATGGCACTATCGGAGTAATTTTTCTCACTCTGGGCGGCATCCTCGGAGGACTGTTCGCATCGCGCATAGGATTAAAGAAGTCCATTTGGTGGATGGCGGCATGTATGACGCTCCCCTGCCTGACTTTCGTTTACCTGGCTGTTTGCCAGCCCGAAAACCTGTTTGCCATATCAACGGCTATTGCTATCGAACAATTCGGCTACGGATTCGGATTCACAGCCTACATGCTCTATATGATGTACTTCTCCGAAGGTGAGTTCAAGACATCCCATTATGCCATCTGCACCGCATTCATGGCATTGAGTATGATGATTCCGGGTATGTTTGCAGGGTATATTCAGGAAGCAATCGGCTACATCAACTTCTTCTGGATGGTGATAATCTGCTGTGTCGCCACCGTAATAGTCACAATTTTTGCAGACAGAAGGATTGATCCGGAATACGGAAAAAAATGATTATGAAGAGTGACGGATACAAACAACATAACTAATTCAGAATACATGCTTATGAAAAGAACAATTATAGCCTGCTTGCTCTGCCTCCTTTGCGGCAGTATGGCACAAGCACAGAAGATAAGAATCAAAACCGGCATTGAGGTGCTGAAAGAACAGAACTTCAAGTGCCTGGAGGGGAAACGCGTAGGTTTGATTACCAATCCTACCGGAGTAGACAACAAGTTAAAGTCCACCATAGACATTCTGCATGAAGCACCGAACGTGAACCTCGTAGCCCTTTATGGTCCGGAACATGGCGTGCGCGGCGATGTACATGCAGGCGACCATGTGACCGACATAAAAGACCCCTCCACCGGGCTGCCCGTTTATTCCCTCTACGGCAAGACACGCAAAGCGACCCCGGAAATGCTGAAAGACATCGATGTACTGGTATATGACATACAGGACATCGGTTGCCGTTCGTTCACATATATCAGCACGATGGGACTTGCCATGGAAGCTGCCGCCGAAAACGGAAAAGAATTTATTGTACTGGACCGCCCCAACCCCGTAGGCGGGTTGAAGATTGAAGGCAATCTGACAGAAGATGACTGCATTTCGTTTGTCAGCCAATTCAAAATTCCGTATCTTTACGGGCTCACTTGCGGTGAGTTAGCTTTACTGCTGAATGGAGAGAAGATGCTGAAAGACGGAAAGCAATGCAAACTGCAGGTTGTAAAAATGAAAGGCTGGAAGCGCAAAATGGACTACACACAGACCGGCTTGCAATGGGTTCCTTCATCCCCGCACATCCCACATCCACATTCCGCATTTTTCTATCCTGTCAGCGGAATTTTAGGCGAGTTAGGCTACATGTCTATCGGAGTAGGTTATACGATTCCGTTCCAGATGTTTGCCGCTACATGGGTGGAAGCGGAGAAACTTGCCAAAAGCCTGAACAGCCTGGGCGTACCGGGTGTTATCTTCCGGCCTATGTATCTGAAACCGTTCTACTCCGTAGGCAAAGGCGAACTGTTGCAAGGTGTGCAGGTGCACATCATGGACTTTGGCAAAGCTCCACTCAGTGAAATACAGTTTCTCGTCATGGAGAAAGTAGCCGCCCTCTATCCCGAACGTGCCGTCTTCGACCATGCAGACAAAGGCCGGTTTGCCATGTTCGATAAAGTAAGCGGTTCCAAACAGATACGCGAACGGTTCAGCAAGCGCAACCGGTGGGAGGATATCCGGGAGTATTGGTATAAGGATGTCGAAGACTTCCGCAAACTGTCGAAACCATATTATTTATACAAATAGTTTGACAAGCAAAACTGAATACAAGTTGATATGATCCTGAATGCATTTCAGTCGTATACTGAATCCTTCACTCCGCAAATGCGCTTCACAGCACATCCCGACGAGAGTATACGGAAACATGCATGACAGTAACAAATTATACGTTATGAAACAGAGTAACTACATGGCTTTCCTGCAGGAAGCGAAACAGTTCATCCCGCAAGAAAGGATCTACACCGATGAACTCCGCCGACTGGCATGGGGAACGGACGCAGGTTTTTACCGCCTCATCCCGCAAATCGTAATCCGCTCGGAGGGAGAAGAAGAGATTTCCCGATTACTGAAACTAGCCGGTCACCACCACCTGCCCGTAACTTTCCGAGCGGCAGGAACCAGCCTTTCCGGACAAGCCATCAGTGACTCCATACTCATCGTAGCCGGCAAACACTGGGAACAATACAGCCTTTCCGCCGGCCATGAGGAAATTACCCTGCAACCCGGCATCATCGGTCAACGGGTCAATGAGCTGTTAGCCCCTTTCGGAAGAAAGTTCGCTCCGGACCCAGCTTCCGTCAAAAGCGCCATGGTGGGCGGTATCGTCATGAACAACGCTTCCGGCATGAACTGCGGCACACACGCCAACAGTGACAAGGTGCTTCTTTCCGCCCGTATTGTTTTGGCAGACGGAACGGTGCTTGACACCGGAGATGCCGTCAGCCGTGCCGCATTCGAAGTGACACACCGCGATTTCTTGCGCCGGATTTGTACGCTTCGCGATGAAGTACGCGCCGATGAGAAACTATCCGAGCGTATTCATTACAAATATTCCATCAAGAACGTAACAGGACTGAACCTCCTTCCTTTCATCCGCTTTGACGATCCGTTCGATATCATAGCTCACCTTATGGTCGGTTCGGAAGGAACATTGGCATTCCTTTCGCAGGTCACCATGAAAACAGAGTACGACTATCCCTGCAAGGCAAGCGCCATGCTCTACTTCAAGACTATAAAAGACGCTTGTCGTGCCGTAGTGGCCATGAAGAAGCTGACGGACAACAACGGCGGGTGGATTGTAAAAGGAGCAGAACTACTGGATTGGAAGTCCCTGGCATCGGTCAGCGACCCCATATTCCTGAAATACAGAGGAGAAATATGTTCATCTCCCCTGCCCGGCATAGAACCGGGAGACGAAACCGGACTGACTGCCGTACTGACCGAAACCAAAGCCCGCACAGACGAAGAACTGAAACGGAATATCGGTGCAATAGAACATTGTCTCTCTCACTTCCGAACCTATACGCCTGTACGCTTCACAGACAAGCCCGAGGAATATTCACAATACTGGGCTATCCGTTCCGGTATCTTCCCTTCCGTAGGCGGAACGCGAAAACCGGGAACAACCTGTCTCATCGAAGATGTGGCTTTCCACATCGAAGATTTGCCCGAGGCAACCGCCGAGTTACAGCAACTCATCGCCCGGCATGGTTACGAAGACGCCTGTATATATGGACATGCGTTGGAAGGTAACTATCACTTCATCCTCAACCAGTCCTTTGGCAGTGACGCCGAAGTAAAGCGTTACGAGGAGCTGATGAACGATGTCAAAACATTGGTGGTGGACAAATACGATGGTTCTCTGAAGGCGGAACATGGTACAGGACGCAACATGGCTCCCTTTGTTCGTTACGAATGGGGAGACTCCGCCTACGAAGTAATGAAAGCCGTTAAAAAGCTATTTGACCCACAGGGCTTGTTGAATCCGGGCGTTATCTTCAATGATGACCCGAAATGCCATATAAAGAACTTCAAACCGCTTCCTCTCATACCCTTAGATGCGAAAAGCCCTGCTGCCAAAGTGAACCGCTGCATTGAATGTGGCTTTTGTGAAGTGAACTGCCTTTCCTGCGGTTTCACCCTTTCCTCGCGACAACGCATCGTACTGCAAAGAGAGATTGCCCGTCTCCGGCAGAATGGCGATGCTCCTGAACGTCTGGCCTTGTTGGAAAAGCAATATCTCTACCCCGGAAACCGGACTTGTGCCGGAGACGGACTGTGCTCCATGTCTTGCCCTATGGGAATCAATACTGGTGACCTTACGCACATCATCCGCCAGGAAGAATTACCGCAAGGCAGTTTAGGCTATAAAGCCGGAAATTTTGCCGCCAACCATTTTGCAGGTATCAAAAGCGCACTGCGACCTATATTAGGACTGGCAGACCTCGGCCATTCCATTTTGGGAACAAAAGCGATGAGCAGTATCACCAAAGGCATGCACAATGCCCTCGGCATCCCCCTATGGACTCCGGCAATGCCAAAGCCCTACAAATTCAAACCTAAAGAATTAAAAGCCGGAAATAAAGTAGTCTACTTCCCCAGTTGCATCAACCAAACGATGGGGCTGCCCAAGAAATCTCCTGTGGAACAGCCGCTGGTCAACAAAATGATCGCCCTGCTCCAAAAAGGCGGTTACGAAGTCATCTTCCCTAAAAACATGGAAAAGCTCTGTTGCGGCACAATCTGGGAGAGCAAAGGCATGCTCGACATAGCCAACCGCAAAACAACCGAACTGGAAGCAGCGCTTTGGGAAGCCAGCGAAGAAGGGAAATACCCTGTCCTGTGCGACCAAAGCCCATGTCTGCACCGCATGCGCAGCACCATTCAAAAAATGAAACTTTATGAACCGGCAGAGTTCATATACACATTCCTGCGCGACAAGCTGTCATTCACTCCCATTGACCGACCCATAGCAGTCCACATAACGTGCTCCATGCGTAAAATGGGACTGGCCGATACAATCATAGCCCTGGCACGGCTCTGCTCCACAAAGGTCATCGTGCCGGAAGAAGTAGGTTGCTGCGGCTTTGCCGGCGACCGAGGCTTCACGTATCCCGAACTGAATACCTACGCCCTGCGTAAGCTCCGTCCACAGATAGAGGCTGCCGGCATCGGCATCGGTTACTCCAACAGCCGCACCTGTGAAATCGGACTGACAACCAACTCCGGTATCCCATATGTGTCCATTGCCTACCTCGTAGATCAATGCACACAACCTTTGACAACAACCCAAGACTAACTTAACACACCTGAAATTATGAGTAATGCAGTAAAAACAAACAAACGTATTCTTGCCCTTGACATCCTCCGGGGAGTCACCATTGCGGGAATGATCATGGTCAACAATCCGGGCACATGGGCACATATTTACGCCCCCTTGCGCCATGCGGAATGGAACGGCCTTACCCCCACCGACCTTGTGTTCCCTTTCTTTATGTTCATCATGGGGATTTCCACGTACATTTCTTTGAAGAAATATAATTTTGAATTCAGTCATGCCGCCGGCATAAAAATCTTAAAACGCACCATACTTATCTTCCTCATAGGTATGGCTATCGGCTGGTTCTCGAAGTTCTGTTATTATTGGACCTCTCCCACCGAAGGCATCAGTTTCGGCACGCAACTATGGGAATCCGTATGGACGTTCGACCGTATCCGTATTCTGGGTGTCATGCAACGTCTGGCTCTCTGCTATGGCGCTACCGCTATCATTGCCCTGACCATGAAGCACAAAAACATCCCGTATCTTATCGCCACTCTTCTGACAGGATATTTCATCCTATTGCTATGTGGCAATGGATTTGCCTATAACGATACGAACATACTTTCTATCGTAGACCGCACTATCCTGACCCCAGCACACATGTACAAGGACAACGGCATCGATCCGGAAGGCCTCTTAAGTACCATTCCCGCCATAGCCCATGTACTGCTGGGCTTCTGTGTGGGACGCATGATGCTCGAAGGGGGCAAAGCCAATGAAGATCGTGAAAGCATGCTCAACTCACATCTCATCAAATTGTTTTTAGTAGGCACTATCCTTACATTCTCCGGTTTCTTGTTGAGTTACGGATGCCCAATCAACAAAAAGATTTGGTCGCCTACCTTCGTTCTCACAACATGCGGGTTGGCTTCCAGCTTTCTGGCACTGCTCATCTGGATTATCGATGTAAAAGGCTATAAGAAATGGAGCCTGTTCTTCGAATCATTCGGCGTCAATCCCCTGTTCATGTATGTATTGGGAGGCGTGCTTAGTATTCTCTTCGGCAGCATCTGTTTCCCATGGGGAGAAAGCAGCATCAGTATACACACATTCCTATATAAGATATTGCTGATGCCGATATTCGGTGAAACCGGCGGTTCACTGGCCTATGCGCTGTTGTTCGTCGGCATAAACTGGTGCATCGGCTACCAGCTCTACAAACGGAAGATTTATATAAAAATATAACAATTGGTGATGTGTGATCAGCAATTGGCTATCAGCCACTAACCACCCATCATTAATCATCAATCACTAATAACCAAACAACTATAAAGATATGATTCTAATAGCAGACAGTGGCTCTACAAAGACCGATTGGTGTGTTGTAGAGAATGGAGTACTTCTCCAACAGATATTCACGAAAGGGACGAACCCTTTCTTTCAGTCGGAAGAGGAAATCAGTAATGAAATAGCAACAGCGCTATTACCTCAGCTGAAGACAAGTGAGCTGGATGCCGTATACTTTTATGGTGCAGGATGCGGATTTCCCGACAAGATAAGTATGGTGCACCGTGCCATAACCAAACACCTCAGTGTGAAAAATGAAGTGGAAGTCAATACCGATATGCTGGCTGCCGCACGTGGCCTCTGCGGACATGACTCAGGCATTGCCTGCATCATGGGGACCGGCTCCAACTCATGTTATTATGACGGAAAAAGCATTGTCACCAATGTATCTCCTCTGGGATTCATCTTGGGAGACGAAGGCAGCGGAGCCTGCTTGGGCAAACTGTTGGTAGGCGATATCTTGAAAAATCAGATGACACCCGAGCTGAAAGAGAAATTCCTCAAACAGTTCGACCTGACACCTGCTGATATCATCGACCGTGTCTACCGTAAACCTTTCCCCAACCGTTTCCTGGCAAGCTTGTCACCATTTCTTGCACAGAATCTGGGTGAACCTTGTGTACGCGCTCTGGTACTGAACAGCTTTAAGGCATTCCTTAAACGCAATGTCATGCAATATGAAGACTATCAGCATCAAAAAGTACATTTCATCGGTTCCGTAGCCTTCTATTACAAGGAAGTTCTGGCAGAAGCTGCCAAAGAAATGGGTATCCAACTGGGCGCAATCATCAAGAGCCCCATGGAAAGACTCATCAAATATCACAACTGAAAGTGACAAATCGTAAATAGTAAATCGTCAAATAGTAAATAGCCTTATGTTCGTAAAAATCTCAGAGCAACCATCGCTCTACAATGACTTGGAAAAGAAATCAGTCCGTGAAATTCTGGAAGACATCAATACCGAAGACCAGAAAGTGGCGCTTGCCGTACAGAGGGCAATCCCTCAAATAGAAAAGTTGGTAACCCAGATTGTGCCCCGCATGAAACAAGGCGGACGCATCTTCTACATGGGTGCGGGTACCAGTGGACGTCTGGGCGTACTCGACGCTTCGGAAATTCCACCGACTTTCGGTATGCCCCCCACGCTGGTTATCGGCTTGATTGCCGGTGGTGACACTGCATTGAGAAATCCGGTAGAGAATGCCGAAGATGACATTCACCGCGGTTGGGAAGAGTTGACGGAACGCAATATTACAGATAAGGATACGGTCATCGGTATTGCTGCATCCGGTACCACCCCCTACGTGATTGGTGCCATGCACGAGGCACGCGAACACGGCATACTGACCGGCTGTATCACCAGCAACCCGGACTCTCCAATGGCAGCAGAGGCAGATGTAGCCATCGAAATGATTGTAGGGCCTGAATATGTGACGGGAAGCTCACGCATGAAATCGGGAACAGGACAGAAAATGATACTGAATATGATTACTACTTCCGTCATGATACAGTTGGGACGCGTGAAAGGCAACAAAATGGTGAATATGCAGCTCAGTAACAAAAAGCTTGTGGACCGTGGTACCCGTATGATTGTAGAGGAACTCGGACTGGACTATGGCAAAGCCAAGGCGCTGCTGTTGATGCACGGTTCGGTGAAAAAGGCAGTGGATGCGTACCGGATTTAGCTATTACTCACTCTTAAATTCCTTTATTATGAAAGCAATATATTTTTTTCTCTTTTCTCTTTGTCTGCAAGCTGCCACCGCGCAACCCTTGCAACGCGTAGCCCCTGAACAAGTGGGAATGGACTCACGCAAGTTGATGTATGCTGACGAAGCGATTGAAACAGCCATCTCCAACAAGGATATTCCCGGTGCCGTACTTGCTGTAGTACGTAACGGCAAGATGGCCTATCTGAAAGCTTACGGCAACAAGCGTATTTATCCCAATGTGGAGCCTATGACTGCCAATACTATCTTTGATATGGCATCTTGCAGCAAATCCATGTCGACCGCCGTATGTACGATGATACTGGCAGAACGCGGCAAGCTCCGTATGCTGGACCCCGTCAGCCTCTACATACCCCATTTCAAGAATTGGGAAAGCGAAGACGGCAAAGAGAAAAAGGTAATCCGCATTGCCGATTTGATGACACACACTTCCGGTCTTCCTCCCTATGCACCGGTAGCCGAGCTAGAAAAGCAGTACGGTTCTCCCAATCCTGATGGGCTTATGGAATATATTGCTACTTGTAAACGCGACTTCAAGCCGCAGACTGATTTTCAATACAGTTGCCTCAACTTCATCACTTTGCAGCACATTATCGAGACTATAAGCGGACAGAGCCTGCGTGACTTTGCACGTGAAAACCTATTTGATGTACTCGGCATGGAGCATACCGACTATCTGCCTTGCCAACGTGATAAGGATGGTAACTGGATTACGATAGTTGACAAAGGAACGAGAAAACAAGGACACAAGGAAAACAACGTAGCCAATTCTCAATTTTCAATTCGCAATTCTCAATTGAATAACATTGCCCCCACTGAAAAGCAACCTAATGGACAAGTTCTCTGCGGACAAGTTCATGACCCGCTGGCACGTGTCATGAACGGAGGTATCAGCGGTAATGCAGGAGTATTCTCTTGTGCTGATGATATTGCCATACTCTGCGCAGCCCTGCAAAACGGAGGTGAATGGAACGGACGCCGCATCCTGAGTCCGCTGGGTGTAAAAGCCATGCGTACTGTGCCACGCACTACCGCCAGTCTGGGACGCACTCTCGGTTGGGATAATTTTACAGCCTATGCCTCCAACAATGGAGATTTGTTTGGTCCTAATACCTATGGGCATACCGGCTACACGGGTACCTCCATCATTATCGATCCGGACAATGACACTTCCGTCATACTCCTTATCAACGCCGTACATCCGGAAGACGGACACAGCGTAGTTCGCCTGCGTTCATTGGTTGCCAACGCTGTGGCGGCTTCCATCTACCCCATTCCGCGTATTTATACAGACCATTACTACAAACGTTTCCTACAGTTTATGGATGAGCCTGCCATTACAAGCAAGGACATCGTCATGCTTGGCAATAGCCTGACTGAAGGTGGCGGTGACTGGTCTGCCCGTCTTGGTAAGAAGAATGTACGTAATCGCGGCATCATCGGTGATGAAGTGATGGGTATCTATGACCGCCTGCATCAGATACTTCCCGGACATCCCGCCAAGCTGTTCCTGCTTATCGGAGTCAATGACATTTCCCATGACTTGGCACCAGACAGTATTGTAGACATGATTCGCATGACGGTGGAACGCATCCGGAAAGAATCTCCCGACACAAAACTCTACCTACAAAGCCTACTCCCTTTCAATGAAAGTTTCGGCCGATACAAAAAACTGACTGGAAAGACAGATATGGTTCCTGAAATCAACTCCCGTCTGGAGGCGTTTGCCAAAGAGGAAGGCATTGCCTATATCAATCTTTTTCCACTATTTACAGAGAAGGGAACAAATGTACTACGCAGTGAGTTGACCGGCGACGGACTGCATTTGAATGAGGATGGATACAAAATCTGGGTAAAGGCCATTAAGAAGAAAATATAAAACGAACCAGTCTCCGAACGTCTGCCACACTACCAACAGGCTAAAGAAGACATCTCTCCATTAACTAGATTCCCCCTGCCATAGACATCTATAGCAGGGGGAATTCTTATATTCGGGGCGTTTCGGCACACACCCTCTTTTATCTCATTCGGCAAAGCTAACCAGTTGCAAGTCAAACGTCAACAGAGAGCCTCCGGGGATTGTATTTGTAGAATAAGGAGCAGTATAATCATTTATACCATATCCGCTTTGATAAGGGATATACAACATCCACCGCTCACCCATCCGCATAAGCTGCAAGGCAGCTGCCCAACCGGCAACGACACCCGAAACTTCAAAATCCACGAATGAATCAAAAACCGTAGGTTCTTTTACCGGAGGAATAGGTATATCGCGGTCAATAGCACTATAACCGTCAAAGCAACCGTCGAATTCTTCGCCATTCACATAAGTCCCATAATAATAAGCATTCACCTTTGAATGATAACCCGTATACAACGGGCGTTCACCCGTCTCATTCTTCACAAGCTTCTTGCAATAGACATACTGAGCACCTTCAGAAGTGCTTGCAGTCGTCTGTATGGCATACAGTTTCCCGAGTTCCATAGCATCGGCCTGCTCTGCTGTGGCGACATAATTCTCGCCAGTCAGCCTTTTTATCGAGTCAACAAAAGCCTCGCCGCGTTCTCTCCAATTATCATACTTTCCAGCCTCTTCCACTTCTTCACAAGAGATAAAAGCACCCACCAGCAACAGCAAGAAAGGCAAAAACAAAAGGGACTTTTTCATTTACTATTTTACTATTTTACTATTTACTATTTCAGTTTGTTCACGCACCGGTCTATTCCATAACCGCTTTATTGCAAGGTTTTCAGCAACGATGTGATGCTTACACGGTCTGCAATAATATTATTCAGTTCAGAGATAGCCACGCGCTCTTGCTGCATGGTGTCACGATTACGCAGTGTCACACAGTTATCTTCCAAAGTCTGATGATCCACGGTGACACAGTACGGAGTACCAATGGCATCCTGGCGGCGGTAACGCTTACCAATAGAATCTTTCTCATCATACTGACAATGGAAGTGGAACTTCAGATTGTCAATGATTTCGCGCGCTTTTTCGGGCAGACCATCTTTCTTTACCAACGGCATTACGGCCAGTTTCACCGGTGCCAGTGCAGCAGGCAACTTCAAGACAACACGGGATTCACCGCTATCCAACGTCTCTTCACAGTAGGAAGCCGACATGATGCTAAGGAACATGCGGTCTACACCGATACTAGTCTCGATGACATACGGGGTATAGCTTTCGTTGGTTTCCGGATCGAAATACTTGATGTTCTTGCCGGAGAACTTCTCATGCTGGGACAAGTCGAAATTTGTACGGCTGTGAATACCCTCTACTTCCTTGAAACCGAAAGGCATCAAGAACTCAATGTCTGTAGCAGCATTAGCGTAGTGGGCCAGTTTGTCGTGGTCGTGATAACGGTAATGGTCATCACCGAAGCCCAGCGCCTTGTGCCATTTCAGGCGAGTAGCCTTCCAACTCTTGAACCAGTCAAGCTCTGTACCCGGCTTCACAAAGAACTGCATTTCCATCTGCTCGAACTCGCGCATACGGAAGATGAACTGGCGGGCTACAATTTCGTTACGGAAAGCCTTACCAATCTGGGCGATACCGAAAGGAATCTTCATGCGACCGGTTTTCTGTACATTAAGGTAATTTACGAAGATACCTTGTGCCGTTTCCGGGCGAAGGTATATCTTCATGGCACCATCGGCGGTAGAGCCCATTTCAGTTGAGAACATCAGATTGAACTGGCGTACCTCTGTCCAGTTCTTTGTGCCACTGATAGGGCAAACGATTTCTTCGTCAAGGATAATCTGACGGAGTTCGTCCAGATTATTATCGTTCAAAGCCTTGGAAAAACGTTCATGCAAGGCATCACGTTTGGCCTGGTGTTCCAGCACACGACCGTTGGTACTGCGGAACTGAGCCTCATCGAAAGCCTCACCAAAACGCTTGGCAGCTTTGGCCACTTCTTTGTTTATCTTGTCATCGTACTTAGCAAGCTGGTCCTCTATCAACACATCGGCACGATAACGTTTCTTGGAATCGCGGTTGTCAATCAAAGGGTCATTGAAAGCATCTACGTGTCCGCTGGCTTTCCAGATGGTGGGGTGCATAAAGATTGCTGAGTCGATACCGACAATATTTTCGTGCAGCAGCACCATACTCTGCCACCAGTATTGCTTGATGTTATTTTTCAGTTCCACACCCATCTGACCATAGTCATACACAGCTCCCAGTCCATCATAAATCTCGCTGGAAGGGAACACAAAACCATATTCCTTACAGTGTGATACGAGTTTCTTAAAAACGTCTTCTTGTGCCATTTTCTGTTGTATCTAAATTAATTTGAATCTTATTTTCAGCTAAAAAGCGCCACAAAGATAGGGATTTATATCGTAAGTAGGACACGGAGGGTATTAATTTATCTTATTACCAAATAAAAGAAGAAGCTACCTCATAACTCCGAGGCAGCTTCTTTCCCAATTTTACCCAATTACAATTAATTTACCTAAGCACTACAAATCAACCTAATCACAACCAAGAATAATATTATACTCACCTTCAGCGTTTTATCGTATTAACAGTCTCTTGTGGTTTCAATATGTCATTTGTTTTTTCCACAACTGATACCACATCAACATCAAGTACAGCCTTAATATCCTTGGAAGAGGTTCCAATCAAAAACTTATAATTTCCAGCATCCACTACCCATGAAGAAGAAGCTTCATCATAAGAAGCCAAATCCGTAGTGTTCAGTTTCAAAGTGGCAGTAACAGTCTCACCTGGCCTCAATTCCTTAGTTTTGGTAAAAGCTTTAAGTTCTTTTTCCGGTTTGTTCATCTGAAACCTATTGGGAGCGGAGACATAAAGCTGAACAACCTCTTTCCCTGCAAACTTACCAACATTCTTCACATCAATAGAAACAGAATATATACCATTATCAACTTTGACAGACGGATTGACATACTCGAATGTTGTATACGAAAGACCATAGCCGAAAGGATAAGACACTTGCTTTCCGAAACTATCGAAATAGCGATAACCGACAAAAATATCTTCTTCATAATCCGTATAGTCTACATTCTTCACTGAAGAGCTTTTGTCCTCCTTATTCCTCACATCTGTATTAGCCCTAGCATCCATAGGAAAATTGGTCGAAGAAGCAACGTCCATCAACTTGTTCGGGAAAGTCATTGTCAACTTACCCGATGGAGATACCTTACCGCTCAACACATCCGTCACACTATTTCCACCCTCCTGTCCTGCCTGCCAAGCCAGCAAAATAGCATCCGGTAGTTTTTTCCAAGAAGCTGTTTCGATTACACCTCCGATATTCAATACCACCACCACTTTCTTCCCAGCAGCATGGAAAGCTTGGCTGACGGACTTCAGCAGTTGCAATTCTTCCTCACTCAGTTCAAAATCACTGACATTACGGTCTACAAATTCACCGGAAGTACGTCCCAGCGTAACCAATGCAACATCCGCTTTAGCAACTTGTTCTGACAACACCTTTGTAGTAGGGATAAGTTCTGTCGGGCGAGGTACCGGCATAAATCTGGAGAAAGGCTGAGACGAGTCAGGAGTATTTTTCTTATTCTCGGCCTCAATATACTGTTCATAATCGGCCTTCAATGCTTCATCTATCTGGTATCCAGCATTCTTCAAACCATCCAATAATGAGACTGTATAGGCACGATTCACATTACCTGAGCCGGTACCTCCTGCTATGAAATCATAGGAAGTACACCCGAAAAGAGCTATATTTCTGACCTTCCTTTCAAATGGCAAGGTTTCGTTATTATTCTTCAACAAAACCATTCCTTCAGTCGCTGACTGGCGGGTAACTGCTGCGTGCGCCTTCAAATCAGGTTTATTGGAATATTTGTATTCTTTAAAATGAGGAGTTTGGAGAATAAGTTCAAGAACACGCTTCACATTACGATTCAGTATGGATTCATCCAATTTTCCGGATTTCACCCCTTCGATAATCATATCATACTGGTTAGCCCTTCCCGGTTGGAGCATATCATTACCTGCTATCATCTGAGCCACGGCATCCTTCCCTCCAAACCAGTCAGTTACCACCATACCCTCGAAATTCCACTCATCACGCAATAAAGTGGACAGCAAGTCTGTATTCTCAGAAGCATAGGTGCCATTAATATGATTGTAAGAGGACATTACTGTCCATGGTGCCGATTCCTTCACTGCAATTTCGAACCCCTTCAAATAGATTTCCCGTAAGGCACGAGGAGTGATACGAGCATCATTAGCATTCCGATTGGTTTCCTGGTTGTTAACAGCAAAATGTTTGATGGAAGTTCCCACTCCGTTGCTCTGTATCCCTCTAACATATGCAGCAGCTATCTTGCCAGACACCAACGGGTCTTCGGAATAATATTCAAAATTACGCCCGCACAAAGGATTCCGATGGATATTCAAAGCAGGAGCCAGTAAAACATCCGCACCATATTCCAACACTTCATTACCAATTGATTTTCCAACTTCCTCTACCAAATCCTGATTCCAAGTAGAAGCAAGTAACGTACCGATAGGAAAATGTGTACAATAATAAGTAGCAGAATCCCCTTCGCGGATAGGATCTATACGTAAACCTGCAGGTCCATCAGCCAACACAATGGCAGGAATTCCCAAACGGGGTATCGGATAAGTAGTACCTGCTGCACCGGGAACCAACTTCTTTGTAGTGCCAATCACCGTACTGTCACCCGAAGTACCCACCATTCCGGTACCGATAACCAAATGTGCCTTTTCTTCCAAAGTCATGGCACCAATAACATCCTCAACAGAATCTTTACCCAATTGAGGAGCCGCAGGGCCACAAGCGCTCAACACGCCTGCAGCCAACAGCAAATAAAACAGTTGTTTTTTCATAGCCTAGTCAGATTTATTTAAACAACTTGGGAGCAAATACAGAGAGATAAATACGCCAGCAGGTCCATACATGTCCACCAGGAGTTTCCATAAACTCATATTTATATCCTTTTTTATCCAAATCAGCGCGATAAGCTGCATTGTTTCTATAAAGAAAATCGTCTTTACCGATACCCAACCAGTAAAGTTTGGGAGCCTTATCAAACTGAACAGCTAACTTTTTATCCATATCCTGATAAACCGGACTATTTTTCTGACCTGCACTCTGGACATTAAGGGCCGCAGAGAATAAACCTACATAGTCGAACATATCAGGATAGTTCAAAGAAATATTGGCAGAATGAAAACCACCCATTGAAAGCCCCGCAATAGCACGATGAGCTTTGTCCGCTTGTACACGATAATTACTTTCTACAAACGTGATAATCTCAGGGAAATAGGCTTCAAAAGCACCGTCCATGGTTCCATTCTTCATATGGTAAGGTTTATAGTATCCCAGACTACTCTCACCAGGTGCAGCCTCCATGGCAGCATGCCCATTGGGCATCACGACAATCATCGGTTCAGCCTTGCCTTGTGCAATCAAATTATCGAGAATCTGTGCAGCACGTCCAAAAGTTGTCCACTCATCTTCATCCCCTCCCATACCATGCAATAAATAGAGTACCGGATACTTCCTATCACCGGATTGTTCATAACCTGCCGGCGTGTAGATATTGATACGGCGATCCATTTTCATACCATCAGAGTGATACCAACGATGGGCCAATGTTCCATGAGGAACTTTATTTACCTTATATAAATCTGCCTTACCATTCCCTACAATAAACACATTGCTTGTGGTAGCAAAGTCACGATAGACATAAACATTGTTAGGGTCTATAGTCGGCACACCATCTACCATGAATTCATAGCTATAAAGTTCTGAATCCAACGGCTTGGTAGTATAGGTCCAAATTCCTTCTGAATTCTTTGTCATGTCTATCAAACCTGCTCCCACCATACCTCCAATGTGTTGTCCCTCCGCCTTTTCGGCAAAGTCACCGGCAATCTGCACCTTTTGGGCATCAGGAGCCTTAAAGTTAAAAGTCACTGTGTTATCTTTGTTCACAATTGCAGACTCGAGGTCTTGCGCTACAAACAAATTCTGCTGGGCAGACATTTGCAGTCCACAGGCTGCCATAAATGCGGCCAATATAATCTTTTTCATTTCAGTTCTTCAAATTAAAGTTCATTGATTCAAGTTCATTCTGCCACTGTAATAATCAGACGATGATAGCGGTTCATCTGTGGCGTACCGTTATCCGTAGCTTCCAAAATCAAGTGGATGGTATCACCGGGGTTGGCATCAGCCGGAACAGTAAAAGTTGTATTTGCAGAAGCAGGGTCATCTACCGCTACTTTGCCCCGATATGTACCGGCTGACACATATTGCCACCATTTAATGGTAAGGGCATCCTTATCCGGATCGGTTACAGTGTATTTAAGTTTCAGCTTCTCACCCGGCTTGGCACTCATGGCAAGCGCCCCTTTTATCACCGGTTCATGATTTGCGTCGGCATAGTTTGGAGTGACCGACCATTTAAAACGGGCAGCCAATCCATTCATTACCGGAGCAGTGAAGTCGGGCAAAGGATAGTGCTCGGCTCTATACTTTATCTGTTCCATGCGCGGAAGATTCTTCACCGAATCGGGAAGGACGGTTCTTCCACCGCACCATCCCCCATAAGTGGGGTCTTCGTGACCACGCAGGCCGTTACCTATCAAATTCAGGAAACAGTAAGTGTCGCCTTCAGCCAGATAGGACCCTTTCGGCTGGATTCCGGTCCAAACCACATAGCCTTGCTTTTTCAATTCATCAATCGTATAACCCGACAAACCGAAGAAATCGAACTTATCACCTTTCACCATCTGCTTACCGTCTCCCCAGACCCGATACATCTCGCCGAAAGGACCTTTACTGCGGATGTTCTCCTGCATCCATTCCGGAGAGTAGAAAATCTGATTTTCCTTGGAGGCTCTTAACTGTGCATTATAAGCCAGGCCGACTGTCATGCCCCCCATCTCCATTTGTCTGAGTTCCGGCCAGAAAGGTCGGATATACCGTGCATACGTATCATCCTGATCACCCGAAAGGGAAAGGACCACTTTTCCTATTATCTTCTCACGGATGCCTTTCCAGGCATCGGTATGCTCATAAATATCCTGAATGGACTTCAAGGCACGGGCGATGGTGCTGCCACCTCCCCAAGCATTGATGAATACCGGATCCGTACAATCATCGAGCAATACAGCTTTAATCAGCTCCGACCCCGGAGTGTCCTTGGAAATATCACCGTCGAACTCGATATTACCGATACGCACTTTAGACTTCAGGTATTCGGGAGTCGGATAAGACGAGTCGTGCACTTTCAGATTGGGATATACTTTCTCATAAGCTTCCACAGCATCGTCAATGAAACGTTCATCCGGATCCCAACGCCAACTTTCCATCGGTCCGTAGTCTATGCCATTACGGGAATATTCACGTCCCGGCACATACCACTTCGTGCCGTGCCCGTCACCTTTCCAATGGAACTGGCTGCTGGCATAAATCAAGCCTTCCACACGGAAATCCGTACTGAAAAGCAGGAAACGTATCAAAGAGTTCAGGTCATCAAGTTCCGGGTCACAAGTAATGATGACACGCGGTTTTGACGATTTTTCACCGGGCGTCTGCTGTCCGCTCATGCAAACCGGCATCACAGCCATAAGGCCTGATAGGAATAAGCATTTTAATTTATTCATAAACTAAGTTTTATTGATTAATTACCAACCCGGGTTCTGGGTCATATTCTTATTGACATTCATTTCAGTGGCAGGGAACGGAAGCAGTTCATGCTTACCACTCTTGAAGCCGGCAGAAGCATTTTTCTGCTCATCCCAGCTTACACGGCCGTCTTTGTAAAGAGCCGGTCTTTCCTGCCCTCTCTTGGCAAGTACCGTAGCAGCATCACCCCACCGAATCAAATCCTGGTAACGGCAGCCTTCCATCCAAAGCTCCAGACGCTTCTCCTTCTTGATATCATCCATAGAAACGTTGCCCAATGCAGGCAACTGGGCACGGTCACGCACTTTATTCACATATCCGGCAACCTTACTTGCATTTCCGGACTGAAGACTCGCTTCAGCAGCAAGCAGCAGAACCTCGGCATAACGCATGGCACGGGTATTGTTAGGACAACGCAACCACCAATAGTTAATGACATCTGCTTCATAAACACGGTATTTCCAGCTGAAGTAACCGGCATTGTCCGGCATATAAGCTATGGCATTGCTCAATGAGATACCCATATCCTCCATTTGCCGGTATGTCTTGATAGAGGCATTCAACCGATAAGTATCTCCCATTTCGACAAACGCATCGTAGCTTTCCTTCGTCGGATTAAAAAATCCCCAGCCTCCATGAGAATAGATTTGAGTAGGCTCATTGAATGCAAGCATGTCTCCACGCCAATGCACATATACCCAAATCATGTTACTCATAATGCCGGTAACATTGTTGGCGTCGTAAACATAATTACTTTCAAACAGACTTTCACAATTCGCCTCGCCTTTGGTAGTCTGGATATTCTCATAATCACTGTAAAGGTCGTACTTCCCGCTATTGATTACCTCATCCAAAACCGTAACAGCAGCACCATAATTCTTCTGGAATACGTATGCCTTGCCCAACAAGGCTTGTGCAAATTGTTTGGTGATACGATAGGTAAAGTTGTCCAAGCTTGTCTTTTCCTCCAAATTGCCACTGTTGACAGCTTCGGTCAAATCTTGGTTCACCAATGCCCACAGCGCCTCTGTATTGCCATTTGCCTGGGAATATTCGTTTGCTTTCAACGGATGGTCCACCAACGGCGGAGTTCCCCAAAGACTGATCAATTCGATGTAGGACATCGCACGGAAAACCTTTGCCTCTGCACGTGCACGAAGCTTAACCTCAGAATCATCGCCTACATACTGCAAAACAATGTTGGCGGCATAAATCACTTTATAAAGATTCGTATACAACGTTTTAATATGGGAAAAATCAGAGTCGAACGTATAGGTCGACAGCAACTGCGCACTGGCAGCCGTCCAGCTTTCCCCTGCCGAATAGCAATCGTCAGAAAGAAGATTCTTCAGCCAGAACGCAGGCTCATAGGTGTCCTTCCAATTGCTATAGCAGGCTATAATGGCTTCTTCCGCATCGGCATCCGTTTTATAGAAATTTTCGAAAGTGCTTACCCCATGCTGCGAAATATCCAGATTGTCCTCACAAGAGGAAAAGAAAGTGCAGCCGGCAAGTAACAGACTTGATAAAATATATTTTGCTTTCATATTTCGTATTGAATTAAAGATTAAAATACTACGTTAAGACCGAGCACGACTTTCTTGCTGGACGGATAAGAGCCCATATCCAAACCCATCGCATTGCCTGTACTCGTAAATTCAGGATCAAATCCGGGATATTTGGTAAATGTGAAGAAGTCGTCTAAAGAACAATACAAACGAAGGTTACTCAAACCCACCTGCTTCAACAAATTCTTAGGCAGGTTATAGCCCAACTGTATCTGCTTGATTTTAAAATATGAACCGTCGAATACAAATTTGGAGCTCTTTAAATACTTATCATAATTGCTGGGATTGGAACGGGCATATTTTGCATTGTCTCCCACAGCAATCCACCGTCCGTCATAGAATTCCTTCAAGGTATTCGCTTTCATACGGGAAGTACGGTTATAGCCGGCAAACACATCATTGCCATGAGAACCGGAACCAAAGATTGTCAGGTCAAGGCCTTTCCAGGCAGCTGTCAAAGTAATACCATAAGTAAAGTCGGGAATGGCAGAACCGATCTCTGTCTGGTCGGCATCTCCAATAATGTCATCATCATTCTTGTCTTTGAACATTGGGTCACCCGTTTGCGGATCAATACCCGTGCACTCATAACCGCGCATGTACCAAATGGGATGTCCTTCTTCAAAATAATTCATAGTGCCGATACCTGCACTTGTTGTACTGGCAATACGCTCCAATGTTTCATGAAGATAAGTTACTTTATTCTTCAAAGTAGCGATGTTAGCTTTTACACTATAACTGAAATCTTTGATATGATCACGCCATGAGAGTTCAAACTCAAATCCGCTGTTCTTGACATTTCCCGCATTCATAGGTGAAGTAGTGTTACCCACAATCAAAGAAGGAGTAATACCGGTTACAATCAAGTCTTTGGTTTTCTTCTCATAATAGTCAAATCCGAAGCTCAAACGGTCATTCAGCATCCGGAGGTCGATACCCAAGTCTATCTGTTCGGAAGTTTCCCACTTCAAATCATAGTTACCGGTTGCAGATGGCAACGAACCTGTTTCATAAGACACATCACCTGACATCGGATAATTGATTCCAGACAAAATCGTAGCATCATACATATAGTCTGCCAAACCGGCGATACTACCATTCTGTCCCCAGCTTGCACGCAACTTCAAATGAGAGATTGACTTGAGGTTTTCCATAAATTTCTCGTTGGAAAGTACCCAGCCGACAGACACAGCCGGGAAATAGCCCCAACGTTTCTGCAAAGGAAGGATAGACAAGTCGGCTGCATCCGCACGAAGGGTGAATTGGGCAAAATACTTGCCTGCATAGTCATAAGATGCCCGGCCAAAGTAAGAAAGATTGGCATACCTCCGCTTCTCTCCACCACTTACCGTACGAGTGGCAGTACCGGTCCGAAAAGCAAAATAGGCATAATTGGGATCCAACTTGGTAATACCCAAATCAACCTTGTCGCCGGAACGGCTACCATTGATTCCTCCCGTCACTCCAAAGGAAGTATTGGAAGAATAGGACATACCAAGCATCACGTTTACATTGTGCTTATCTGCAAATGTCTTGGTATAGTTGGCAAAGTTTTCCCATTGCCAGTACGTGGTGTTGGAGCTTGTCGCACTTACCGATACATAGTCCTGATAAAGGTCAGAGCAAGTAATGTTAGGCATAACATAGCCGTAGGAATTGCTGTAAGTATAACGGTATCCCAAACGTGAAGTGATGACCAACTCTTTGATCGGAGTAAAATCCAGATAAGTGGAACCGCTGAATACAAAACCATCCCTTTTCGTTGTGCCACGGTCACGCATGATATACGGATTGATATTATTGGAGTCGCCATAAGGGGAAATGGAATAATAATCACCATTGGCATTCTGAAGCAGAGTATGTCCCTGATTCATATAGTTAATCATAGTGTCGGGCAGTTTGTCCGGTGCATAGGTGACCGGCGTCAGAGGGTCAAGCTGAATGGCAGACAGCATCAGAGAACCGGTTGCCGAACCTTCGCTTACAGACTGTACATGATAACGGGAAAATGAATTGTTTGTCGTGAACTTCAACCAATCCTTTATTTTATAATCTGCATTGACAGTGCCGGTAATGCGGTCAAAAACATCCTTATTGCCAACAATGGGACCATTATTACTTAAATAAGAGAGTGAGGCGAATAATGAGCCATTATCATTGGCACCTTGGAAATTGACATTGTGACGCTGCATCATGGATGATTCAAATGTCTCTTCTATCCAATCGGTATTTGTCTTTCCATCCCAATACCTATCTATTGTTTCTCTGGGAATAAGATTACCTTCAGTCATATAATTGACATATTCCTGAGCATTCAGAATATCAGGAGTACGACCTAAAGACTGGGAGGACAACTGGAAATCATAAGAAATACGACGAACTCCTTTTTTTGCCTTCCGGGTGGTAATCAAGACAACACCATTACCGGCCTGGGCACCATAGATAGCAGCAGAAGCAGCATCCTTCAACACCTCCATACTCTCAATATCATTCGGATCGAGGTTACTGATGTCTTTCGTACGCAAACCATCGACCACATACAAAGGATCTGAACTGGCATTACTGCTATATCCACGGATACGAATGGCGGGATTCGAACCAGGAGCCGCAGATGCAGAAATAATTTGCACACCGGCTGTTTTACCCTGCAAGGCCTGCTCAGCATTGGTTATGGTACGATTTTCAAAATCTTCTGCTTTTACGGAAGAAATCGCCCCTGTTACGGAACTTTTCTTCTGTACACCATATCCTACAACAACCACTTCATCCAAAGTCTTGCTATCTTCCTTCAGTATAATATTCATAGTACCTGCAACGGCTTTCTTTTCCTGGGTCACATACCCGATATACGAAAAGACAATAGTGGAACCCTCGCTCGCTGATAAGGTATAATTGCCATCCAAATCAGTTATAACACCATTTGTCGTTCCTTTTTCCAATACACTTACACCAATCATCGGTTCATTAAGCTCATCAGTAATTCTGCCAGATACATTTACTTGTTTCTGTGCAAAAACAGATGTCATACCTACCAAAAGGAACAGCACCAAGACCATTAACCTTTTCTGTTTAATTTGTCTTACAATCGTTTTCATTTAATATTATTTTGGGTTAACAATGAATTTAAAATATCAGTTTGAAAGAGTAATCAGTACCAGCCCCACAACAAAGAGCACAAACATGGTTGCAATCATAGGTACAGTCCCCTTTGGAGCGCCTTTGAACTCCTTCCATACAAAGAATCCCCAAATCATGGCTACCACCGGTGCGGCATTGCTCAATGCATAGGCTATAGCCGGATTGGCAGAACCAGCTCCCATAAAGCTGACTACCATACCACTCATCCAAATAAAACCTCCCAACATACCAATCAGATGTGTACGGGTGTCACCTTTCAGATAATCCTTCATTGTCACCTTGTTTCCCTGAGCCGGATGACTCATAGCAAACGTATTAAAGACAGGAGTCGTGATAAGGACACCGGCAGCAAAACAAAATACACCGGTATAGGGAGTCAGTGTTCCCGTACCACCCGTTACATACTGAGGATTTAGTGATTTTACAACCAAGCCATAGAAGAACATAATGGCCAACCCCGCTACAATAGCCAATAAGATACCTTTTTTAGGAGTAGACGCCTGACTTGCCGACATCTTTCCATAAGCCTTCCCGCAAATGCAGATGGCTACAATGATAACAACTACCCCTATCCAAAGCAATGCCTGGTTTCCGGGGTATACTTCACCGGCCAAAGTTATCAGCAGATAATTAAAAATTATACCGCCTATCCAGGCTAAGCCTCCGCCAATGGGAAACCCTATCGACATACCGGCCACAGCGATGGCTGCCGTCAGAAAGATATTACCGAAATTCCAGACAATACCACCCAACAGTGCATACTTCATACTGTTCCAGTCCATTGCCGCCAAGTCCTCAAAGAAAGTACGGCCTTCACTTCCCAAGCTTCCCAATGTCAGAGCCCCCAACAGAGCCGTGAAAAACAAACCGAAAGCCAAGTCCCAATAGAAAAGCTCGAAACTCCAGCTTTTCGAGGTCACCATCTTCTGCGTATTCGCCCAAGAGCCCCAACAGAGGCAGCAATAGACACAACACAGAATGGCCAAAATATAGTTGTCAACAAGTATCATAATTTATCTTCTGTTGTTTACCGTGTGTTTACTTTTCATTCATGCACATATAGATTCCAGCCCAAATAGTCCTCGATGGCTTCGTTCAGAATTTCCTTCACATCATTGCGAACCATAGCCACATGATGTTCAAAACCATTTTTACAAATATACTTCATCAGAGTCTGCAAGTTATTCACCTTGGTGACAGCTATGCATCCATCCATTCCATACGGGTCATCCGTGATTTCACCAGTACCCAAATAAGCCTTGATAACGCCTTTAGTATCATCAGTGGAAATACGGAAGAATGTGAAATCACCTTTAGTCACTTTGCCATATACAGCACCGAATGTATTGACCTTACCTAGCGTACGTCCCAGAACGCCAAGTGTACCAAGCTTTAAGTCATTTCTGACAAACGATTTCGGGAAATTACCGCAATGAGTACACACACATTTATTCCGGTCTTCCGCAAAATTATTGTTCCAGTCAAGTAATGCCGATTGACCTTGCGCTGCCAATGTCAAAGCATACATGGATACAGCACCGGCAATATCAACCTCACAAGCGGCAGGTAGTAGTTTTTCACCCAGCATACTCATTGTCACACAAGCTGCACAACCATAGTTCTGTTCCAAAGAGTCCCAACACTGAACAGCCACAGCATCAATCTGATTGGCTTCAATCCACCGTTCCACAGCCACGCCAAACTTTGCCTGAAGCACCAGCTTGTCACTGTATTCTTTAGGAACTACTGCATAACACTTAATCTCTTCAAGTTTCTTCAGCAGTTCCACATCTGTATCCTCAATCTTACGGGCAGCACCGAGTATTTCAGAAAGGTCGACCGGAACGACTGTAATGCCACTCTTCTGTAACAGTTTCTCACTTGCACGTACAGTCTGGAAACCAGCCGGACGAGCACCGATAGCACCGATACGTGCATGGCGCAAGCCATTGACTACACGACAGATACCAGCAAACTTATTGATATCCTTGGCCAGTAATTCGGAGTATATAGAATAGGTGTGTAGCGTGGTATCTGTAAAAGGTATGCCATATTGATACAGATTGTTACAAACAGAAATCTTACCGCAAAAAGCATCACGGCGGCTGTCCAGATCCACCTTGTCGTTCTCGTCGTCACAAGCCTGTACCAAAACGGGGACATTCAAATCGGCCACGCTGATAGCATTGATGATTCCAATCTCAAAGCCAAAGTTGGGTAAAGAGACTATAATGCCGTCAATACGGTCACGATTTTGACGGAACAGTTCGGCACACTTCAATCCGTCTTCACGGGTTTCAATACTGCTACTGCCAGTAGGAGTAGCATCTTCAGGTAAAATTACATAGTCATAGCCTTCGTCTGCAAGTGTTCTCAACAGCTGTTTGCGAACATCTTTGGCCAATTCTGAATTAAAATAAGCACGGGTGCCGATAATTATACCGAAGCACATTCTTTCCTTGTTTTTCATCGTAAATAGTTGGTGTTAAAATTATACTTAGAAGATATTTATCCGATTAATTGATTTACTGCTTTCAGCCAGCCTTCACACCATTTCTCCATCAGTGGTAAGTTGTCCTGCGGTTCTATTCGGTAGCGGCTCCGGCGTAATACGGCCACTTGTTCAAAGCTCGTCCATATCTTGCGGGCCATTCCATTCATCACAACAGCTCCCAAAGCCGAGGCCTCCTCAACATCCGAACAATTGATCGGTACACGTAAACAGTCAGCCTGGAACTGCATTAAAAATTTATTTTTTGTAGGTCCTCCGTCAACCCTGATTTCTTTCAGTTTTATACCTGCCTGAGTGGTCATCGCTTTGACTAAATCATTGACTTGATAAGCTATGGATTCAAGCGCCGCCCTAAGAACATGTGGCTTCCCGGTACCTAAAGTCATCCCTAAAATGGCCGCCTTTATATCCCCTTGCCACCAAGGAGCACCCAGTCCGGCAAAAGCCGGTACAACATATACACCTCCATTGTCTTCCACAGTAACGGCCAGTTCTTCTGCTTCATCGGGCGAACCGATCATCTGCAATCTCTGTTCCAACCACTTGATAGTACCGCCAGTACAATGGATATTCCCCTCAAAAGCATAGAACACTTTCCCAAGTGCGGCAAAACCTATGGAAGTGACCAATCCCCGAGGAGCTGTAGCAACCTTTTCGCCAATATTCACCATTACTGAGGAGCCGGTACCATAAGTGACCTTACCTAATCCCTCTTCAAAACACATCTGCCCAGTCAGTGCCCCATGCGAATCGCCCAATACACCGGCAATGACAATAGGGTTCTTGAACAGTCCACCCACCGTAGTCTTTCCAAAAACAGCATCACAAGGCAACAACTCGGGCATCATGGTTTTGGGTATGGTGAACAATTCCAGCAAGTCATTATCCCATAGCATCGTATGAATATTCAATAAAAGGGTTCTGGAAGCATTCGTATAATCCGTCACATGGCGTTTACCATCAGTCAACTTCCAAATCAGCCACGTATCAATAGTCCCCATCAATAAGTCTCCATTATCAGCAGCCCGACGGGCTCCCTCCACATTGTCAAGTATCCACTTCACACCACTGGCTGAGAAATAAGGATCCAATAGCAAACCGCTTTTCGCCTGTACTATTTCGCTGTACCCACTGGCTTTCAACTCATTACAGATATCAGCACCACGCATGCATTGCCATACCACAGCATTGCATATCGGTTTGCCCGTATGCTTATTCCATACAACCACTGTTTCACGTTGATTGGTGATGGCCAACGAATACATATTGTCTGCCACTTCCTCCTTTATCAGTTCGGCTATACTTTTCTGTACATTCCGATAAATTTCTTCAGCATCATGCTCCACCCATCCGGATTTGGGATAATATTGTTCATGGGTGACATTGACGCGCCTCAGCATTTCACACCTCTCATTGAACAGCATAGCCTTGGTGGCCGAGGTGCTTTGGTCTATTGCAATTATCAAGTTTTTCATTTTAGGTATTATTAAAGGCTGATTATTTCTTACTTAAGGAAGTCAAGGGTAGTTTTCACGATACCAGGTGCATCCAACCCATAATGGGCAAAAATTTCGGAAGAACTCCCATGCACCACATTCTCGTCAGGAATCCCCAAAATTTTCACGGGTACGGGATTTTCGGAAATGATTTCAGTCACCATCGCTCCAAGGCCTCCATACTGACTATGCTCCTCAACCGTGATAATACGACCGGTTTCAGAAGCAGCTTTCAAAACAGCCTCCTCATCACAAGGTTTAATAAAGGACATATCCAGTACCCGGACTGAAATACCATATTTACGCAACTCCAAAGCCGCTTGATGTGCATGGTATACGGTTTCACCGGTTCCAATGATTGTCAAGTCGGTCCCGTCCAATAACCTATTTGCCTTACCTATGGCAAAATCAAAATCATCGTTCTCATAGACATCAGGAACTGCTGCACGTCCTACACGAACATAAACCGGTTCAGGATAGTCAATCAAAAACTCAACCAGTTTTTTTGTCTGTCGGGCATCACAAGGCAACACAATATTCATACCGGGGAAAGTACGTAACACGGCAATATCATGCAAGCTATGATGGGTAGCCCCCAAAGCTCCGTAAGCTACTCCTCCACTTACTCCCAATATCTTTACGTTGTTCTGACTATAAGCCAAGTCAACCTTTACCTGTTCCAGACTGCGAGCCACATAAAAACATGCCGGGCCACACACAAACACTTTCTTTCCGCTATGAGCCAACCCGGCTGAAATACCCACAGCATCCTGCTCCGCAATACCACACTCCACGAATTGCTGTGGCAATTCTTTGGCAAAATCATTTAACGTCACCGAACCACGTGCATCCGTTGCGCCCAGATCATTTCTCCGGCTGGAAATAAAAATCTCCGCCGTCGGGTTCTGCGTTGTCGCCCTGTTGCGAACTTTCAGCGCATTCAGGTGACGACGGCCAGCAGAATTGACAGCATACCGAAGCCGCGCTTGCCGGATCATCATGTTTTTGGCTCTCGTCGCAGTCTGGTTGACAGCGTTTTTCATGGCCCGCGGGGCCTTATCCCGCATATCTCCCAGTGCACGTTCCACTTCACCGATGTTCGGCACCTGCACGTCATAGATTGCCTTTGCCATTACTGCCGCACCCTCTCCAACGTGACCAGATACAGTCCATGCTCATTTTGACAGCTTTTTATCGTGTAGCTGATTCGGTCGTACTCCATCGGCTTTCCAATCTTTGGAGCAGGGCCATAGTCAGCCGCCCGGATAAAGAACTGCTTTTGCGAGATGTACAAGCCTTGGTCAAAGTTTTGCTTGGCACCGGCTTCCCAGTGTGACTTGCGCTCTTTCAGTCCGGTTTCATACGGCACCACATCAAACGTTTCTCCGTCGATGGTATGCTGTTCTACAAACTCCTGAAAAAACACATCGTCAATATCAGCCATTGCCATTTCCAAAAAGTCGGTCATGGTAATACCTGCTTACTCTGCTGCCGTCTTGCGGCCTTTTCTGCCGGGCTTTTCCTCGGCTTCGGATGCTTCTTCCTGCGTTTCCACATCGTTGCTGTCGGCGTCAGCCTGCTCCACAATGGCCTTAGTTTCCGCATCCAGTTCCGCTTCAGCGGCAACGCCCAATTTCACAAGGCGTTCCGCCTCTGCATCATCAACGCAAACGACCTCGCCCGCCAGAATCAGCTTCGTGGGTGCACCAGCTTTCGCCCGGAAGCCATAGCCGCCGGAAATGCGCATCATATAGGAGAGGTGTTTTCCCCATTGTAGGGGATGATCTCGAGATTGATCTCCGGATACTTTTCATGCACCAGATCGTAGAACTGGGACATATTGCGGTAAGATCGGAAGAGC